>Ga0222673_1000127_pt1 | contig 45871 bp, 53 predicted proteins | sample AntAcemetagen801_FD_179845 | JGI IMG/M metagenome (GOLD analysis project Ga0222673, IMG submission 179845) | Saline water microbial communities from Ace Lake, Antarctica - #801 | ecosystem: Environmental > Aquatic > Non-marine Saline and Alkaline > Saline | place: Antarctica: Ace Lake...
CCCCCTATATGTATATAAAAAAAAATCTCTAAATACCTACCTACATACACAACGGCCCACTATCCTCAACCAAAAATTCCCTCCCCTCCCTCGTAGCCTCCTCCCCTTCACACCCTACCTCCTCCCTCTTCCCCTTCCTCCCCTCCACACGAAGCAAGGGCGCAAATATATGGCCCGTCCTCCATTCCATTCGCCATAAGGAGCATAGTGCGTGCGCCACCCACCCACCCACAAGATTGATTTTGAAATTTCGCAGCTACGTGGCACGTGGAGGCGAAGGCGCAGGCTCGTGTGGTGTAGGTGGCGAACTTGCTTTTAACACCGCATGGGTGCACAAAAAAGGACGGACCAGCCCGAAGGCTAGCCCGTCCCTTGCTTCATTTACACGCCATACTGAGCTCCAAGCGCAGCTTTCCCGGCGGCGTCATAGATCCCAGCCTCAACTGCCTTCCTCTGAATCGTGCTTCCCTGATTCAGCGGTCCTTCAACAAACGCGAAGTAATAAAGCCCAGCGATTCTCGCCGTTTGCTCCTCAGTCAGATCCAGCTGAGCATCAGAGGCAATGAGCTCTTTCAGCACCTCAGCTTGAACAAACGTAACCCGATCACGCGGAAACACGTTGGGCTTCCCTTGTTCTTTCTCAATCCCAACAATATCCAGCATAGCTTTGCGGGCTGCTTCATTCACCGTACGTTGTGAAACCGTCATTGTATCAACATTCATATCTTACCTTATTTAGTAGAGAAAAGCCTGCCCGCGATGCGCGAGCAAATCAAGCTTCGTCTCCTGTACCTTATGCTATGCTGTCGCGCCAGATACACCCATTTGCATTAGGCTCCCGAAGATTCGAGCCACCTCCACAACCGCGTGCCGGCCGACGCCCTCCCGGTGTGTCAATCTGTTCCACCCCCCCCCCCCCCCCCCCCCCCCCCCCCTCTCGAATGGGTACCTTCCCCTCGGCAGGTCTCCCATCTATCTTATATCCTGCTTCCCGTCGTTTTTGAATTTGAGCTTCGTGTTTGTGTAGGGAGGGGATGGTTGTGAGGTGCGGGTGGAGGTCGAAAATCTTCGGAATTAGCTTGCGGCTGAGAGCGGTGGGTGTGAGGATTAGGTCATGAGCAAAGCTTTCAAGATTCTGGCGAGGCGGAGCCGTGCGAAGGTGGGGGTGAAGTTGTCTCGACCGATTGAAGGGGCTGCGAAATCGAAGTTGACGAAGGGCGCGAAGTGATCACGGTGGAGGATTATGTTCCATCTCCGTTCGACACCCGCGAGCCGTCCCGGGTTGTCGCGCGTAACAAAGCGCAGCTCCAGCCTGTGGTGGATGAGGCGAAAGCCACCAACACCTACTTGCCTAATACGGTGCTGCATTCTACAGACTCACCGAAGTGCCAGCTCATTGCGTATCTTGCCGCGAGCGGGTTAAACCGAAGAGAAATCGCCGAGCGCGTAGGGATGCACTATTCGCAGGTCAACATTATCCTGAGTCAGCCTGAGGTCAAGAAACAAATCCGTCAGATTATCACCGAAAACTGTGGCGACGAGGTTGAGGCTTTTTTGAAGTCAGAAGTCGTCCCTTCCATCGAGGTGTTGAGCGAGATCGCCCAAGACCGCAACGCGCCGAAGTCAGCCCGTGTGTCAGCCGCCAACTCAATCCTCGACCGAGCCTGTGGCAAAGCTGTAGCGAAGCTCGAGATCACGCGTGGACCATCCGCGGCTGAGATTGATGTCGAAACTGAAGAGCTTCTCAAACGAAACAAAGAGCTTGACCTCCAACTCCGTGCGCAAGGCGTGGGTGCTTTGAAGGTCCAACCGCACTCCTCATGAACCTCGACACCGACACACGTGAAGTCATCCTTGAGCAAATTCGTATCAAAGAGCGCATTCTGGAACTGTCGAAACAAGTCGGTATTCGGTTCTACAACCCCTTCCCAAAACAAGTCGCCTTCCACGCCGCGGCTGACTACAAATATCGCATGATGCGTTCGGGCAACCGGTTTGGGAAATCCACCATGGGATGTGCCGAGGATTGTGCGTGGCTCATGGGTGAGCGAGTTTGGATCCCTCAAGGCAACCCGTTGAGGAAGCTCGGCATCCCACCACACGCGGTCAAAGGTCTCGTCATTACCACCGATTGGGATAAGGTCGACGAAGTATGGACTGGCACGCAAGGCGAAGGCGGTAAGATATGGCGGATGCTCCCCAAAGGGTTTGTGATTAAGACCAAACGAAACCACTCAGGTTGTATCGAAACCATCGAGTGCAAGAATGGTTCAATCCTCCGTTTCGACACCGTGCAGTCATTCCTCAAAAACCCACAAGGTGCTGAATCCTCCGACTGGGACTTTATTCACGTCGACGAACCATGTTCGCAAGAGCAATGGAAAGCCGCCTCACGGGGACTCATGGATCGCAACGGTAAGGCCTGGTTCACCCTCACACCACTTTCAGAATTCTGGATCAACGATATGTTTTTCCCCGACGAGCTGACCAACCAACGAGCCTCCATCTGGGCCGAAGTCGGAAACACGCGAGACAACCCCTACCTCACCGAAGAGGCTATCGCGGAATACGAAGCCAGTCTTACCGAAGAGGAACGCCAGTGTCGTTTGAACGGAATCCCGCTCGAGCTCTCCGGTCTCATCTACAAAGAATTCTCCCGCGAACAACATGTGTTGAAGGAACTCCCTATTGGTTGGACAGCTTGGAACAAGCCCCCACGTGACTGGACTCGCTACGTCGCAATCGACCCACACCCGCGCACCCCGCACGCTGTCCTCTTCATGGCAGTCGACCCGTTCGACAACATCTACATCTACGACGAGATATTCTTAAACATGTCTCACCGTGATCTCGCAGCAGCCGTCCTCATGAAACTACGGCACACATCACACGCTCCAGTAAAATGTGACCCAATCGCCTTCATTGCAGACCCTGTGACTGGCGCCTCCATGGAAAGTGAGTTTCGCAAAGCCGGCCTCATAGTCCACAAAGCCTCCAAAGCCAAAGAGTTCGGCATCCTCCACGCACGTGGTCAATGGGCTCGCAAAAACTACATCCGCGTTGCCCCAACCTGCACATACTTTATCTGGGAAATCTCCCGCTACTGTTTCGATCCCAAAAACAACAAACCAGTCGACCGCGACGATCACATGATGGAGAACATGTATCGGCTACTCATCAACACACCACGTTACGCAGAAGAGGAACCATCCGAATCTGTTGAATCAATTGTGCTCGACGACGTCACCATCAACCCGGCCGAAGACGACTCACTAATCCTCTCCGACGCCTATCTTTAGTTCATGTCAATTTCTGACACCAACCATTTATGACTATTACATCTATCAACACCGGCCTTGCTATTGGAGGCACCGAGTCCTCGGCAGTTGGACCAGTAAAAACAACCCTCGGAGCTAACACCGCTGCCGTGGCACTGAATTTGCAATACACAAACGGAGCGTCTGTGGGGGACTACATGGAAGCCCCACGGGTGTTTTATGCCGTTAGCCCGTTTAGTGTAACCGCTGCGCAAGCTGTCACTCAAATGCTTCCTGTGGCTGAGAGTTTCGATATAGTGCCTGCGAGACTACCACGAGGGGTTACGACTCAAAGGTCCGACCTCATCGTCAACACCGGCGGGTTCTTATACACTTGGTTTGAAACTCCGAAGATGCCCGATGCCGCTACGGTAACCCTTAACGCTGCGGAGATCGACTAATGAGTAGCACTATCTTATTTCTAGGTGGTGCTGCGAGGGCTAGCGCTAGTGCTGCTGAGGCTGCTGCTAGTGCTGCTACCGCGGCGGGTATTGCAACTGGCTTGACTTACAAAGGCGAAGACGCCGGAGGCGACATTGCTGGGCTTACTCCTGACGATGGTGACATGTATCTTATTGACACAGCCGGTGGTGGTTATGCTGTCGATGATTGGGTTGTATACGACGGAAGCGCGTGGGCTGTGTTGCCTAAGAGTGCGTTGTATAACGTAGCTTCAATGGAAGAGGAGTTTGAACAAGTCCAATCCCAACTCGCCACCAAGGCCAGCCGAGGCCGTGCGATCAGCGACGGGGCGACGCCAGACCGTGCGACGCGATGGGTTCCCGGCGCGATTGGCGACGTGGCGGGGTTGCCCTCCGCGCTTGCGTTAGAGGGCGTCGATGTCCCAGCGGCCAACCCGGCTGGTAAGCTGTATCTCGCAGCGTGGGCGGCCAGCGCGACCAGTGACCCCGAAACCCAAGCGTGGGCCGCGGCGCTGTATATCGACACCTCGGGCTATTTAGTTTTCCACGTTACGGGTGCGACGCCCGCGACGGACTATCGCACTTATACGAGCGACGCTGCCGTGGTCACCGGCGAAGCATATACCACGCGAGCCGTCTTATCCGGAAACAGCGGCACCGTCTCCCCGTCACTTAGCTTGGGTGGTGCGACGCTCGCAGCGACCGAGGCCAATGGAGCGGGCACAGACCCAGATTGGTTCTCCCCCTCGCTCAACACCACGTATCTGCTCGGCGGCTACGAATTGCCGGCCGGTCAAATGCCGACGGTAATCCCCACCCTCGGCACATGGACCGACCCAGAGGCGCTGGCGTGGACCGCAGGCGGCGCGTTTCCGGATCGGTTTGAGCAGCCGGGGAGCGCGGTAAATCTGCGAGCTGGGCTTAGTTTTCAAAATGGTGCATCTGCGCCCGACACGCTGACGGTTTCAGGCATGTCGATCACGCAGTGCGTGGTGACGTCTCCTGTCGATCAAGTTGTGACCTCATCGGCATTCACTACCGAGGTGGGCAAGACCTACGCGATCATCATTCCAGACTTCGCGCTGGCGTCCGGCTCTTATCCGCAAGTCAGGATAGCAGAAGCTACAAACTTGACGACAGCGGACGGTTCTGACGGAGGAAAAGATTTCAATGCCTACGCAGGCGAGGCAGTCCTGACGTTCACCGCTGGCGGAAACGGATCAAATTTGCGCCTCGGTTTTCGTTGTGATAGTGCCACGGATTTTTCGTGCGGTCCTGTGCAAATGGTTGAGGTGGGCTCCATCATCCGACCCTACCACCAACCGGGCCTCGCCGTGGGCGACATGAACGGGCGCCTCGCCGGTCGGCTCGTCGGCGGCTTCCAAGTGCCGGAGGCGGGCGTGCGCGACATCGTGATTGATGTGCCTTACGCCTACGAGGGCAGCTCAATCCAAGTTCTCGGAGGAGATATACTCGGCGGACTCGATGCTCGCGTCGTCTCGGTATCGGGTTACGCCGATGACGACACCACGGGCTCACTCGGCACCACGAGCGGAGGCACGGAGATCGTAAACGCACAGGCGATTGATGGCGACTTCGACATCGCAACCTTCGCCTCTCGCGTGATTTCAGCCGGGGCCAGCCTCTACTGGACTCCCGCAGCGGACCCAACCAACGGCACGCTGCAAATCGTGCTACGACCAATCAACCAAGGAGCCTAACATGACCGACGAAATTGAAGAAACTATCCCGGTGTTTGAGCCTTACGGCCTTGAAATTGGCGCGGCCACTTACACCGTGCTCGAACCCGAGGAAGCCGTAGCCCAGCGCGTGCAAACGCCGCAAGGCCAAGTGATCGGCGTGCCAGTAGCAGACAGCTCCATCGCGCTGACTGCGGAAGCCTTGCAAGCGCATCTGGACAACCCACCCGCGCAGCCTACTCCAGTCCGCATGCTCTCCAAACTCACCATCCGCCGATACTTCCGCGAACTGGGTAAGGAAGCTGCCTTCGACTCAGCTCTGGATCAAATCCCCAACGCACGAGCCGATTGGACTGACTGCAACGAGGTGAGAACTGACGACGCCATGTTCACGACTCACCGTGCGGCCCTCCAAGCCGCGCTTTCTCTCACCGACGCGCAACTTCAAACCCTTCTAATCTAATGCCACTCTGGACACGCAAGTCCCCCACATACACCGACACCGACGAGCGGTCTGACATGTCCGCAACACGTCAGCGGATCCTCACCAAGGTTGGTCGGCTACCTGACCTCCGTGATCGCACCACGTCGCTAGTTTCACACGCTTGGTTCTTTCACAAATCAACCCAAGACGCGCTTCGTAAATACTTCTGGGCGTTGCCTTGTTACAAAGTCAACGCTTGGGATTGTGAAAACTTCTCGGTCGAGCTAGTGCAGTGGGTCTGCAAAGAAGCCACGAAGTGCGGAGGCTTCGACGCTTCACCAGCCATCTGGGTCAACTGTGTTTACAACAAAGTCCCCTTCGCTGGTGTCCGTGATGGCAACCATGCTCTGAACCTCCTCGAAACAGACGAAGGTGACTACGCCATCGAACCTCAATCTATCCGCAACCGCATCGAGTATATTGAATACTCAAAATACGCAAACGCATCATTCGACATCTACCAATGAAAACTCTGCTGCCTCTTATCATCATCACCGGGTTGCTCTCTGGCTGCTCGGTCTTTACCGGCTCCCGAACCGAAGTTAAAATCGACGGACTCGGCTCCTACTCCTCACCAAAAGAGCAAGACATTGAGCTGCGTTATAACCCACAAACCGGTGAAGTTTTCGTGAAATCCATCTCGAAGCAAAACGCCGATATGGCTGCTCAAGCTGGTCAAACCATGGGCGAAGCTAACAAATCTCTCGCGGAAGCTGCGAAGGTTTTGATTGAGAAAATCCCATAACGTGTCAAATCCTCTAACCGAAAAGACTCAAATCGCAGTTCGAGCCGCTGCTGTCCCTGTAGTGATCTGTGCACTTGTGGTCGCAGGCTGGACAGTTCGAGGATTTATCGAATCGTTCCGTCACGAAACCAACGAACGCATAGCTCTTGTTGCGGCCAAGCAAGCTAAAGAACTTGAGATCGTCATGACAGCAGTGCGAGTCAACCAAGAGTTCTTAAAAACCGCACAAATAAACATTGAAGCAAACCGCTCCACAATTGCCGAAGGCAGTGTCGACAGGTTCTACGGAAAAGAATTTGACTACTGGGTGCAGCTCGCAGAAACTATGAACGAAGGTAAAAACATAATCTGGCCCAAACGTCCTCGATGAAATACCGGAAACTCAAAGGCTACAAATACCAAACCGTCCGTGACTACGCTTGTATTCTCCCAGAACTTGCCACCGTCAACGCCAACCACGCAGACTTAATAACACTTAACAACGGAAAGTTAGTAATCAAAAACCACTACTGTTGGAACGGGGCATCAGGCCCCACCTTTGACACCAGAGCCACGATGATACCTTCCCTAGTCCACGACGCTCTCTACCAACTACTAGCTCTGGGTCTGCTACCTTCCCACTATCGCACAGAAGCTGACGCCATCCTGCACCGTCTCTTAAACGGCACAACTCGTTGGTCCAAATTCAGAGCCTCCTACTACCACACCGCGGTCACACTTTTCGGTTCCTTCGCCATTCATCAAAAAGCGACTGAGCCGCAAGACGAAATCTACACAATATTCAAATGAAATATCAACTCTCCATCGGCGCAACCAGTCTTCTGTTACAATGCCTAGAGAACTCAGGTTGGTCCGAATCGCCAAAAGACGTCTACCAAGCCGGTAGCCTCACAGTCATCCTCGACCAGCATCGCCCGCCCACCGACGTCACAAAAGAAACCCTCTGTGGTCAAGTCGAAATCGAAATCACAGACGGGCAATTCGCCGTAGCTCAAAAAGCCGTAACCCACTTCTGCTCCAAAGGCGCAGTGCCTGCAAACAACCACGCCGTCTACCTAATCGGAGTCCTAAAACTCTCAGAGTAAGCGTCAATTATTGACATCAACCATCATGGAACGCGACAAACTTTACAAACTTTTAGGAGCTGAAAAGCCCACCACAGAAATCAACACCTTGCGAGACTACTGCAAGGATTTGGTAAAGATGTCTCGTGATGAGATGCAAAAATACTACTCGACGTGGGATGCTGCTGATCGTGTGTATCGTGGTCAACGCGCTGAGGATAGACAGGATAAGAAAGCCAAGTCACGCGGCGAGCCTGTTAAAATGATTGTGCCGCTGACGTATCAGCAAGTTCAAACCTTTGTTGCTTTCGCTTACACCGTATTAACACAGAGAGATTACTTTTACGAACTTTCGGGTTCGGGGACTGAAGATGAACAAGCCGCCAAGTTGCAACAAGCCTTACTTGAGCGTGACTTGGAATACAACAAGTTCAAGACTGAGAAACTCACCCAGATTCTAACCGACGTCGCCCGTTACGGCATTGGCATCGTGAAAAGTGGGTGGGTGAAAGAGACTACACCTATTGTAGAAGAAGTTGTTGTGGAAGAACAGTCTCCGGACCCGACCCTTCCTGTTACGCCGAGAACACAAAAGCAAGTCCGTGATGTCACGAAGTTTCTCGGCAACAAAGTCACTGTTGTTAGTCCGTATAAGTTCTTTCCAGACCCAAGACTCCCACTCACCAGGTTCCAAGAGGGCGAATTCTGTGGCAGCGAGGATGAGTATTCCAAGTCAGATCTAAACGCGTTGCAGCGTCAAGGTCAGGTGGCTGGCATCGAGCACGTTCAAGCACTTACAAAAGAAGACGGCGACGGTCGTAGGCTCTTGTGGGTCCAAGCTGAGTCTGCCACGAATGGTTCAGACGATAAATTCCAACTCATCACTGAGGTTCAGTTCCTGTTAAACCCAAGCGAGACCAAGATCACAGAAACTGAGATGCTTGACAAAGACGTAGACCGTGATATTAAATACCTAGTCTGGATCGCTAACGATCAACGGATTGTAAGGCTCGAACCGATGGGATACGCGCACGACGAATTCACCTACGACGTCGGACAATTTGCTAATGACCAAACAAAGTTCATAAATGAAGGTTTGGTAGAGGTGTTAGGACCTTTACAAGATACAATCACATGGTTCATCAACGCTAGAATCACCTCGGTTCGGAAAGTCATTAGCAACTTCTTACTAGTCGACCCAGATGCCATCGAAATCAAGGACCTAAACGAGCGTTCTCCGGTCATTCGACTGAAGAAAAAATACGCAGGCTCCGGGTTGGACAACTATGTCAAACAACTCAAGGTCGAAGATGTCACCAAGAGTCACCTAGACGACGTAGCCATCCTTACCGGTTATGCCCGTGACGCTACAGGCATCTCGGAAAACCTCATGGGTCAGTTTTCGTCAGGTCGACGCTCAGCTACCGAAGCAAGAAACGTCTCCAGCAACGCAGCTGGAAGGCAGCTTCTCGTGGTCAACGGGTTGTGGGACACGATTTTCCAACCGCTTGGGCGTAAAATGAGCTCAAACCATCAGCAAGGGCTCGACGAAGAACAGCTTATCAAGGTTGCAGGCCTGAGTAACGTAATGGCGAACCAACAAGGAGCCATACAAATGCTTAATATCACCAAAGACCAACTCATAGGTAACTACGACTTCATTATGTTTGAAGGTAGCCTCCCGTCACAACGCCACGCGAACGCTGGCACCTTACAAGAACTTCTCATAGCCATGATGAGTAACCCAATGGCGATTCCTCTTCTCGGGCTCGACCCGAAACTCCTAACCCTCGAAGCGTTAACCCTACGCGATATTAGAAATGTGGACAGATTCAACCTCACCCCAGAAAGACTTGGCGAACTTACTGGAATGGCGGGACAGCCCCCAAACCCAGCAGACCCTAACGGAGCTCCGCCAGTTGGCTGAGAGTCTTGACATGCGAATTGGCAAAATACCCACAAGTCTCCTCGATGTGGTAGCAAGAGAACAATTTATCGGAGAAGTCCGAGGAACACTAGGTTTAGAGCGTATGCTGGATGCTCGGATCAGTGACTTACAAACAAAAATCAGCGATTCCGAACAACCCATAAATCATGACATCGACATATAACGTATTACGTAACGAAATGACAGACAGTTCTGATGGTGGTGGTGGTGGTGACACGAGTGCACCAGCCGCGCCTTCAAAACCGCCTAGCAATCCGTTTTCCTCCAACCCTCCAGAAGCTCCGGCTTCACAAATAGCACCTACTGAGCCCAAAGTTGAGCCCAAAGTTGAGCCGGTTACCCCACCAGCCGAACCTCAGACCCCCACCCCTACCGACCCAAAATCACCAGAAGCCCCTTTACTCACAGCCGACGCACTAGCCGAAGCCCTCAAGAAAAGTGGAGCGTTCGGTAACCAACCCCCACCACAAGCTCCGCAGCAGCCACAAATGTCGGCTGAAGAGTTCAACAAAAAGTTCAACGTCTTTCAGGTTACGCCCGAAGTCTACAAAAGTATTCTTGGTGTCGATGCAGAACCTGAACAAGTGCAAGCCCTCAACAGCACCCTGCAAGGGATCTCCAAGCAAGCTGTGACGGTTGCACGCCACGTAATGCAACAGCAAATGGAGCAGGTGCAGAAGCAATACGCACCAATGGTGCAGGCTTTCCGAGATCAAACCGCCAAAGCCGCGGACGCTGAGTTCGTAAACTCAAACCCCGATCTCAAAGACTATCTTCCAGTAGTTCGTGAAGTCACCGCTTCGGCCAAAAGCCGCGGCATGACGTTCAACACACTCGCAGAAGCAAACAAATTTGTCGCAGATAAAACAAGGGAACTGATGAAACTTGGGCCTCAGCGTCCAGTAGCAGCAGCTCCACAAGCCTCAGCACCGGCTAAGGCAGTTCAGACTCCAATGACCCCCGTTTCGATGGGAGGGCGCAGTGGCCAAGGTGGAACGGCGACACCATCCAAGTCCCTACCTGAACGTTTATTCGGTTAATCAATAAGCAAGTTAAAACATTATGGCTATTCTAGGTCTCATGACAGCCGAATCGTTCGCAGACGAACGGTTCAAAAACATCCGTCGTTCGGTATTTTATTTCTACCCGAACGGCGCCGCTCCACTAATGGGTCTTCTTTCGATGATGAAGGAAGAGGTTACGAACGATCCTGAGTTCAAATGGTATGAAAAGCGTATGCAGCTCCAGCGGACTACCACCGCGGCTATCGCTTCTACCATTGTGATCTACAAGACCGTTTCGCTTCCTTCGACGTTCACGGTTGCCGATGCTAACCTCGCGTTAGCCATCAACACCCAATACGGCATCAAGGTTGTCTCCAATGCTGAGTTCCGAGTTGATCATCTGATCAAATTCAACATAACTCTGGCGGGTGGAGACACCCAAGAGGTCATCGGTCGTGTTACCGGCATCTCCAGCACCGACAAGATTGCCTTCATGGTGATTCGTGCCGCTGCTACCATTGACTATGACGCAGCTGCTAGCGTGGGTGAAGAAGTCTTCATCGTCGGTAACGCCGCTGCTGAAGGTCAAGTCGGAGGCGAACTCGGTTCTTACGAGCTCCCGGTTGAAATCAGCAACTACGCTGGTATCTCCCGCACGGCGTTCCGTATCTCCGGCACCGCCCTCAAGACGTCCGCGAAGTATGACGAAACCGGTCCCTACGCGGATCAGGCCAAGGACTACTCCGTGAAGCACATGATCGAACAGGAAAAAGTCAAGATCTTCGGTGAGAAGCATCTCGATACTTCCACCACGGAAATCTTCCGCTACTCCGGTGGTATCCTCTGGTATCTTCGCCAATGGGAAGCGGCCAACTCGATCTATCGTGGTGGAACCGGTGCAGCAGCAATCACTGCCGACACCAACGATGACAAGCGAATCGTCACCCCCACCGGTGGCTACCTCACGCCAAAGCTCTACAACAAGTATCTCGAGCGTGTGTTCCGTGTCACCAACAACAAGACGAACGAGAAACTCGCCATCTGTGGCTCCGGTTTCTTGAACGTCGTGAACGAAATGTACGAAGGTCGCACCACGCTGAACAGCAACCTGCCATCCACGGATACCTACGGTATGAACGTGACTGCGCACGAAACTCCATTCGGCACGATCTACTACAAGACCCATCCGTTGTTCACGCAGAACCCAGTCCTGCGCAACAACTGTTTGATCATCGACGTGCACAACTTGAAGAACCGCCCCGTCAAGGGTCGCGACACCGAGTTGCTCACCGAACGTCAAATCCCCAATGCCGACTACCGTGAAGACGAGTGGTTCACCGAAAGCGGACTGGAATTCCAGTTCCCTGAAAGTGCCATGTATCTTCAAGGCGTAGTCGACCATCGTTAATCATGGCCGCAATCACCTCCGCTAACGTGACTATCCACGACTCTTACGAAATTGGCTCGCGCCAAGGTAAGTTTCGTGCGAAACGTCTCCAAGCGACGGTGGCTTTGACCGCTCAAGGTGCTGCCGCAGGAGACATTCCTGCGTCGGCCTTTGGGCTCAGTCAGATCACCAACGCTTACGCGATGGGTTCTCTTATCTCCTCCGTCCGCAAAGGTGCCACTATTGGCATCTCAGCTCTCGGTGTTGATGACAACTACATCTACCCAGTCAGTCTAATTCAAGGAACCGATGCTAACCGTGCAGACGCCGCTAACCTGACTGGCGACCTCTTCGTCTGTATTGAAGGCATCCCAGCATCATAATACTATGGATAAAATACCAAACCTCCGCACGATGAAGATCACGACTTCATCCGGTAAGCCTGTCAGCCAAACTCAAAAACTGAAAGGCGAAGCCTCCAACTCCCTCAGTGGTAAAAATGATACCACCGAGTATTCCACCTCTGGTGGCGCGAAAATGGGTAAGCTCGGCGGATTGCCGAGCCACACCTAATCGGTAACAACTAACAATCCCGGTTGGTGTCAGTTATTGGCATCAACCGGGCTTTTCCGGTAATGACTATTACACAATTTCGAAAAAGAGTAGCCGGTTACATGCATCGGGATCAAGCTGATTTCGTGGTGGACGGTGAAGACAATCTTCTGCACGCTATTAACGACACTCGTTCGTTGGCGCAGCAGGCTTACAATTTTGGTATGCTTTTACGGCGTGCCTACGCAGTAGTCGACGCTGATGGCATCAACTGGAGAACCGATTGCACAGATGTTCCTGGCGGCACGTCGATCAAGCTCAAGCTCATCGAGTCGACTTGGTTGCATGACGCCTCTAGCCCGTTTAAAGAAACCTACCGCATCGACATGCCGGGTCGTAGTGCTGTTAGGTTTAACACGCCCGAACGCTCCGACGCAGATGTTTATTCAGCCGGGGAGTCTTATTCGAACCAACAAGTCTACGCGTATATTGTTGGGCAGACCCTACGTGTGAATAATCAGTCCAGCATGAGCATGTGTGTGTGGGGGACTGAGATCCTTCCAGACCTCACACCCAGCGACACCGAAGACTACTTCGTTACGAATTACTCAAACTGGTTGCTACTTGCGACTATTCAAAATCTAAACTTCTACCTTAAAGAAGACCAACGCGTTGCTATAAGTGACGGTGCTGTCCAACGGCACTGGAACTCAATGACCGAAGACGATGGTCAAGCAGCAGCTTCTGGCGACGTTCTTACCCTCGACTAATGCCTTCTACCACACAACCAATACCAGTCTTTCCAGAAGGTGGCATTAACCGTGCCACCGCACGCCATCGTGTGCCTTTGGGTGAGTGGTGGGACGTGCAAAACATGCGGTTCCATCGTGGGCGTATGGAGCAGACTCGCCAGATCGGGGTCGCCGCCGGGTTAACCACGCTGAACTCAGTCGTTCCTAATACACCTATCAGGCTCATGATGCCTACACGAACGGTATCGAACGCTGTGAGGTATCTTATCTTGGATCAACAGACCGCGAGATATGCTAACCCAGACGGGTGGGCTCAGACGGCCATCCCTTGTGTATTACAGACTAAGATCCCAGACAACGAGACCATAAACGGTGAGTGCTTGCTTTATGGTCACAATGTTACGGACTTCTCAACCGCCGGTGATAAGATCACGGTTGAGATTCAAACCACCACAACCTTCCGCTGGAGACGCAATGCGGGAACGTGGACCAGCTCGATAACGGTGGGGCCTGAGGTTGCACTAGGCGTCAATGGCCTCAAGGTCTCGTTTCAAGACGATGCGGGGTTTGTTGCTGGTAATCTGTGGGAATGGACCCGCCAAGTAGCCACCCCATACACCGGAGCTGATTCAAGCACTTTCAATTTTCCTTTCGATACTACTTTGTATGATAAGGATGTCTATCTCGGAGGAGTCGAGCGAAACGTAATGCGTGTTAGAGATAACTTCATCACAAGTGTCGGTTATGTTAGGGCATACGGCAAATATGTGAGACTCTTTAACAACCACCTCGTGGTGGGCCACTATAGTAGGGGTGCTTTTAGTGGCGTCACAGGCGTCGTGGACTCCTCCGAGTCTTCTACTCCGTATACCGTAGGCTGGTCACACCTGGGTAACCCAGATCAGTTCTTTTCGACCGACATAAACGAAGCTGACGAGTATCAGATTCCACAGAACGAACAGCATGAAGATAACAATCTCGGGATCACGGGAATGGAGATTTGGGCTGGTCGGTTGTTTGTGTTTACTTCTGACGCTGTGACCCTGATGAGCTACGTCGGCCTCCCTACGGTGATGCAGTTTGAGCACTCCGGACCAGCCATCGGGAGTATCTTCCAAGCCGGTGTGATTAAGACATCACTTGGTATCTACTTCATCGCGAGAGACAACGTGTATTTGTTCAACGGTAGTATGCCACAACCCATAGGGACTAAGGTCAAAGACCGGTTCTATGCTGCGCTGCCTCGCAAAACCGACTCGTATTATCAAAGAACCTACGCGTTTTACAACCCGGACACAAAAGAAGTCGGGTGGGTTTACTTTCAACAAATAGACACCGGGGTGTATCAGCCTACTGCTATGATACTTAACGAAGAGACCGGTGAGTGGTATTTTAGAAACCTCCCTGTCGACACCGGGTCGGATGGCTTGCCTTTGTGTGCAGCTCCGGCTTACGACGACAACGACAGCATGATCTGGGGTCGCACGGCTGAGGTGCTTCAGGACATCACACCAGGTGTTAATACTGGTGCTGTAAAAGACCTAGCACTTGCCGATTCGGAAAAGTTTACAGCTCCGCAACTTACAACCGGCTTGATCGCATTTGATGATCCGTTCTATCGCAAAGAGATCAACACCTTGTTTTTGGACGGGTATGGTCAGATTGCAGGCGGTGGCGACATAGCTGTTAAGGTTGAATATGCGGTGCAGAACTTCGCAGAAAACGGAGACGTAACCTGGGTTGCTCTGGCTCGCAAATGGACTAACGCGGTAAAAGAAGGTCGCTTGACCGAACTCATCAAAGCTTTTGGGTATCTGAGTCTGAGGTTTACTTTTGAAAACGAGGCTGATACTACTACCGCTGTGTATGACTGCAAACTAAATATCTGGCAACCCTTTATCTATCGCGGAAGCGACGTAGAAAAATGATCGCACAAAGTTACGCAAATTCTTTAGAAGGTCTGAGAAACGACCACAACACCCTCGTTCGAGAGCTTGAGCGCCGGTGGAATGTGGTGTCGAATGGGACTGTTGGTAAAGGAGCTAATCGGTTAACCGTAGGCACTCTGGGGCTGGCTCTTGGGTCTGTCACAGCTCCGATACTCGCCGACTTTGCAGTAACGACTCAGAAGGTGCTTGATGGTGCGATTAGCGAGTTGAAGGTTGCAGACTTGGCGGTAACCGAAGCAAAGGTGGCAGCGAATGCTATCACTGCTGTGAAAGTTTCCAACGGCGCTATTGAGACTGATAAGCTCGCTGCGAATGCGGTGACAGCTGCGAAGATCACGGCCGGCACGATAACAGCAACGCAGATTGCTAGTGAGACGATTCTTGCAGATAACCTAGCAGCGAATTCGGTGGTGGCTGGTAAGATCGCAGCTCTTGCTGTGACTACTGGGAAGCTTGCAGCTCTTGCTGTAACGGCTGCTAAGATTGCAGCGAATACTATTACAGCTAATGAGATTGCTGCGAATACTATTACGGTTGACCAGATGGCAGCGAACTCAGTCACCGCGACAGAGATCAACGTCAGCACGTTGTCTTCTATGGCAGCAGACATGGGAACGGTCACAGCAGGCACTCTTACGTTACCTAGTGGTGGTCATGTGAAGTCAGGTCAAACTGCGTATGACTCAGGAACTGGTTTCTGGCTGGGTAACGATAGCGGGACTCCAAAGTTCAGTATTGGTAACTCGGGTGGGGACAAACTTATCTGGAGCGGCTCTGCGCTAACGATTACAGGGGCTATTAGTGGTGGTAGCATTGATGTAGGCAGCGGAGATACTAAGTTCAAGGCAGTTACGGGATGTGTCACAATCGGTGATGATACTGCTCGGCATTTCAAGTTTGACTCTGTTTCATCACAACCTAGGTTTGACCTAATTGCTAATGATGGCACGAGTCCGCTGGTTTATATAGGTGAGCAAGCCACGAAAGGTGTAGTTGTAGTCGCTAGCACAGCAGCTACCGTAGAAGCTGTTATCTTTCCTACTTACTTTGAAATCCATGAGACTCCGGGGACTGTAAGCTCAAGGCTTTCAATAGACACGTTGAGACTTCACGACACCAACCTTTACCGTGACTCCGCTAACGTCTTAAAAACTGACGACGCTTTTGTTTCTGCCGCTTCTGTAACCGTAGACAACGGAGCTGACGAATCGGTGATTATATCGACCGGTAGTGGATATGCTGTAATCGAGGTTGGTGGTGATAGCGGTGCCTATATGGACCTCAAAGCACCTGCGAGTGACGATTATGATCTCAGACTTATAGCCGATGGTAATTGCAGTATCCAAACAGCCAACAACCAAGACTTGCGACTCACCCCACACGGCACAGGTTATGTGCGATTCGGCACCTACGTTGGCGGCCTCGTAACTGTTGGTGGTAAAGTCGCCTTCCGTGACGCTGGTGGAACCCTTAGATACTTACTTTGCGAATGAAATCTCTACGTCTATCAAAAGCCTCCCATGTTGTCAAGCTGTGGCCGTTCTTCGAAACCGCACTTAACACACTTAACGCGAAGCAAAAACGAAACAAGTTCGACCTCACCATCGTGCGAAAGCAGATGCTTTGGCAGGTCACCGACCCCACCGTCTGGTTCTCGGTATCCTTTGACGACGACCGCGAACCTGTAGCTTTTGCATTAGCTCAAGAATCTACTGCACCATTTTCAACAGAACGCACCTACATAGGGCGTTGGTTTTACCACACCCCCTCGCACTTCCAAGCCCTTGTGAGGTTACAACATGAGTTCGAAGCGTGGGCCAAAGAGGAGAACATCAGTAAATACGCAGTTACTACTGACAGCTCCTCCGGGTCCGCAATTCGATGCTTCCAATCTAAGAAGTATGGCTTCCGCCGTAGCTTCATAACCCTTGAAAAAGAAATCTAATGGACCAATATTACACAGAGTATAACAAGGTCAAGACAGCAGGCGATAGCCGAACGTTTGACCAATGGCTCACGGATCACGTGCAGCAGACAAACAACTACGACCCGGCGGCGCAGGAGTATCTCGCCGGTAAAGGCATCGACGTCAACAGCGGCACGCATCGCGATAACGCCACCCAACAAGGTATCGACAATGCTTCCGCCGCTGGTGCTGCTCGCGCTGCAGCTGGTGGTAACACCGATCAGGTGCAAGTCGGAAACCAAACAGGCGTTCATGCCAGTTCAGGCACTACCACGCAAGAAGGCACTACGGCTGATTTGGTGAAGACGACAGGTTCAGGCACAAGCAACAACGTCGGCACCTCGAATCAGACGACATCAGGCACCTCAACAGACACGAACAATTCACAAACAGTCACTGACATCAACACGCAAGCTGCGACTACCAACACAGTAGACGACACGCTTGGTATGGGTGCTCTTCTTTCCGACCAAGGTGGAATGTTAGCAGCGAGTGATGCGGAACGAAATGCGTTCTTAACAGACGTGATGCAGACCGGAGGCTCACAGTTTAACGACCAGTTACAAGCTGGAATTAACAATAGCTTGAGCGGTCCTGGAATGGTTGGTGTTGGTAATGGTGCTCGTGGTCGTGTGGCTGGTTCTGCCGCCGCCGACATTGGGAGGAATAACTTGAGCCAGAGACTCGAAGCGGCTCAAGGCCTGACAGGTATTACTGGCATCGGCACCGCGGCTGGTGCTGCAAGTCCGTATCTAGGCACTAACAGTTTGGTGAATAATACGGGTCAGACGACAGCAAACACCACCGGCACAAGCACGAATAACTTCACCCAAGGCACTCAAGGATCGACCACAAACGTAGGTAACACCACAAATCAAGGCACCCAATCTTCGACTGGTGTGTCTTCGCTTGTAGGAACTGAAGCTATGAACGGTGTCGCAAGTGGGACTTCTTCGCAGGTCGCAACCGGTAACGTGCCTGAATCCCAAAGCGGAGGTGGTGGATGTTATGTTTGCACCGCTTATCACGCACACAAACTCATGGGACCTCGGGTCATCCGGCTCGGGGCGCAGTATAAACTTGGAAACTTGAAACGCTATGGACTCTCCCTGCACGGATATTCAATTATCGGACCCGCGATTGCGAAACTGGTCTTTAATAACTCGCTTGTGCGTAAGATACTCGCTAAACCCGTTCGAGCTATTATGTATGAAGAATGCAGACTCGCAACAGGAGTTCGACTTCGTAAAAAGCTTTCAGCCACGATTTGGCATGGGGCTTTTCATCACGTCTCGCAGTTCGTCGGTAAGCTTGCGACGGTATTTGGAGTTCGAGAGTTCAAGACCAGAGACAATTATTTCACACAATACGGTAAAGAAACTGGACTTTGGTTCCCAGTAAACAAGGAGGCATTACAATGAGTTGGAAATCTGAAGATTGGATGAAACTTGGCGGCGGCGTAGGGCTTGGTTTGCTGGGCCTGATAAGTGCTGGTGTCATTCCTGCTGGTTTGGGGCTTGGTGCTGCACCCGTTGTTGCTGGTGGAGCCGGAGCAACTGCAGGTGCAGGTGCTGGCACAGCAGGTGCTGTTGGAGCTGGTGGTGGTGCGCTTGGTGCACTCGATGCTGGCGCAATGGCATCTGGTATCGGGAGCGCAGCCGCTCCTGCTGCTACCGCTGGAGCAGGTGCAGGCACAGCCGCTGCAGAAACCGCCGCTGGGTTAGGACTTGGCGAGCTTGTTAAAAACGCGGCAGTTACTACAGCAGTCGGCACAGGCGGTGCAGCTGCAATGCCAAAGTCAGAACAAACCACACCCGGCCAATGGCAGCTAGGTGATATGTCTGAACTCGAAGCAATGATGGCACAAATGAAGCAACGGAGAGGGCAAATGTAATGGCACTCCCAGTAGCACAACTCGGCCACATGGCGAGTATAAACCTACCCACGAGTATTCCTAACCGTGAACGGCCCAGTATTTGGGAACAAGCTGCGGCTAGTATGCTGACCCAGATGGCCACACAAGGGGCTGGAAACTTGTTGGCTCGTGACTTCACCGACGTAGCTCAGGAGATTGATCCTGAAGCTGTGTTGGGAGAGAGGCCTGGCTTTCTTGGTCGGGCGATCAACGGACCAAACATGGACCGTGGCGACTTCCGTGACTTCAAACAGGCACAGCATAACCAAGCTCAGTTTGAGAAGAACTTCGGTATCGCCGACAGAAACGCTACAGTCAACGAAGATCTTGCACAAGCTGCGGCGACTCAAACCGAAGTAGACAACTCGTTTCGAGCTTTGACTTTGGGTCAGCGAGAGCAGATGAATCAGCACAGTATCTTTATTGATAACGAGAGCTTAGGTTTGAATAAGCAACGAGTTGGTTTTGAAGGTGACAGAGTTGAGCAAGAAGCTGCCAAGTTCAAATGGGCACAAGCTCAGCAAGACATCGAGAACCAGATTAACGCGTTCAATCAAGGGTTGGACGCTCGTGCTGATGCTCGTGCTGATATGTTGGTAAATTCACAGGTGCCGGGTATCGACGCTTCGACTCATCAGACCAATGTCGTCACCGGCAAGATAGAGGCCGAGCGTGCTGCTGCGTTGGCACAAGCTAAGAGATTTGCTGACATGGGTCTAACAGTCGAAGGCGAAGATGTCGAAGGTGGTGGGTTTTTGAACACTCTCGGAAGGCATCTTCTTGAAAACAACCCTGGAACGCTTATGGGTCAAGGTGCTGGGCATTTCGTCAATCTAATAGACCCATTCCTTGGCAACACACCAGCAGCGGCTATTGAAGAGGCGAAAGGGTTTGAGACTAGCTCTGATTTGTTAGAACAGATCGAAGCCACGCAAGGAAGCGTGTCTCCTGGAGCTCCTACCGCAAACGTAGTCATCGAGCCCGAGCCTCAGTTCCGTGAGTCTTTCCTCCGCCAGTTGGCAAAAACTCCACAACACCCGTCCGGGTTAGTCAACGCACCTTTCAATCCGTTTGCACAGATTAGTAAACTCGGTGGCCAAGGTGTGGAAATGGACGCGCCAGCACAAGCACCTCTGCCGGGCATGGAAGATCCGTATGGTGGTGCTATGCAACATATCATTATGCAGATGAATGAGCCGTCGATTGACCCAAGAACACGCATGCAGTTAGAACATCAACTCGCAATCCTACAAAGCCTCAGCGCCCAATGAACCCACAAAACCCAAAACGCTACTTCGAGGTCCAACAAGAGTTCGAAGACTGGAAGATCAAATACCCTCAAGGGGCTGAGGTAGTAACGCTCGAAGACTTCGCAAAGGGTATGGACCATCGGGAGTTTTCCTCCCAACGTGCCGCTGCGTATAACCCGGACTGGCTAAAAAACGCTTCGGGGTCGGCGGATCAGTTGGGCACACCTGCAAGTGACAAGACCTCACAATTCGGCGGCTTCGTTGGGCGTGGGTTGGACAAAGTGTTTGACCTTGACGGCGTAGGAGAACAAGTGCTAAGTGAAATTGGGCGTGACCTCCCACGGGACTTGATAGAGACGGGCATAATGGCGTTGGTTCCAGGTGGTCAACTCAAAGGTGCTGCGACTACAGCCAAATACGGCAAACGTCTGGCCCAGCTCGGAGCCGGTTTGAGCGCAGGCACACGAGTCTACACCGACACAGACAATATCGGAGCGGGTGCTGCTATTGGTGCAACCTTACCACTAGCCGACGAGCTCATGCCGTTGATCTCTCGAGCAGCGGTAGAATTTGTAAACCCCGCGATCAAACGCACGAAAAACCTCGTCGAATCTGGTGCTGGTGCCGGGCGTATCGCCTCGTCTGCTGCTGAGGTAGCCGGTAGCAGTCAACTGAGAACCACCCTCGCAGGTGCTACCGCAGAAGCGGCCACCGCTGTTGGTGTGAACGAGCTAGGTCGCCAAGGTATGATGTCTGCAATGGGCATCGGACTAGACGATCCAAACCGTAACCCATTAACCGTCGAGAACATCTTAGCCCAAGGTGTTGGTGGTGCGATGCAGTTCTCTCCACAACTAGCTCGTGGACTCATCACCAACCGTCGCTTCAACGTAGACGCAAATAACATACTCAAAGACTACGCCATCTCACGTGCTAAAGGAAGCCAGAATCCGGTGGCTGATATGATTCGTGGCACCTCGTGGGAGCCAGAGTTTCTATCCCACGCGTTAACGAAATCAAAAGCTCTCCAAGGTGAAGCTCGCGAACAATACCTCAGCTACATTTTTGACGCTTTAGAGACAGGCCGAGAAGCCACCGCTGCGAGTGGTGAAGCAAACGAAACCCTTAACGAGTATAAGTTGACACCCCCTGAAACCACTCAAGATGCCGTTGATCGGCTGGTAACCCTGCAACGTCTTCGCAAAGACGTGATTAGTGAGTTTGACGCCCGTAACGAAGCGGCTAACAGACAATTCGGTGACGACACACCGCTCGACCGCAAAGGACGTGATCTGCGCAAAGAGGTTCCAGGTAGAACTACTTCCAGCGCAAACGTCAAAGACTTGTGGGAGAAAGGGTTTCTACCAGAGATTGACGAGCGTTGGGTGGCTAAACAGCTTGGCGAAGATTATGGAAAGTTGACGTCAGATTCTGACGCGAACGCTTGGGATGTTGTGATTCAGAAGGTCACGAATCAGCTTACTATGTTGCTCGAGACTGCTGAGTCGAATCGGCGCGAGAATACGTTTGTGCGTGAGTTCGGGTCTGAACAACGGGTAAAAGAGAAGGAGAGTTTTCGTAAGATGGTTCAGGCATTGGATGCGTTGGATGAACAGGAGGCTTTGAGCGGTCCTATTATGTTTGATGGTGACCCTGAAAACCCAGTAAGACTTCAAGATGCATTGCTTGCTGAGTGGGTTGGCTTCTTGCGCAAACCCGAAGACGTTGATAGTCGGATTAAGTCCGTCCCGTTTGTGGATGATATTTCTGAAATTGTGTTGAGGTTGAAGGGCAAGCCCGGAGTTGACTATTTGAACGACCGTATTGGGTTGACCAAACAGGTGTCCGAAAGCAAAGGGATGTATGATCCGAACGATGTCGAAGGCCGAACTGCTGCGACCATTGCAGACTTAGACGGAAAAGCTCCCAAGACCGAGATCCGTCCGGTGCGAGAGATTCAACGCAGCTTACGGGATTATCTCGGCAGCGGCCCTGGGTCAGCAAAGGCACGAGCTACCAAAGGGTTCCAACGTGATTTGACTAACTCTAAAGGGTTGGTGAAGACGGAAACTGATTTGACTGCCGAAGGTGCGACTCCTTTTCTGGACAGGTTTAGCGATACTGATACTGATGCCGGGTTGGATGTGCAAGTCATGCGTGAGTTTGGGTTGCTTGAAGACGGCGATGCGACACCGATTACAAGTGCTGCTGATGTTCCGGTAGAGGCCAACAATCGGTATGTAGAAATGGTTGGTCGGCTACGAGATTGGTTGGACGTGCAGACAGAAGACACCTTGTGGGTGAACTTTGCTGACTTTTTTGGACCAAAGAGTCGGAACGCTAAAAAGCCGTTACTTAAGAAGGCTATTGATGCTTTACTTGAGGCTGGACCTACGTTCTCGAAGTCTGAGATTAAACAAAGCCAACGCATTGTGGGTCCGAAAGGCCGGGCGTTTATCCAGGCGGTTAGACAGAAGTCCCAAGTGTCTACTGAGTTTGCTGATTTGGCTCGGGCCGTGCAGTTGTTCTTTCGTAATTCTTCAGACCGGAGTGACGGGCGTCTTGATGTTATGAAGTTGCTTGTGGAGGCGAGTGGGGCTAAGACTGAAGTAATGGAGAACAGGCTTCTTGGTAGTGGTGAAGGTGACTACAAGACTGTTAAAGTCGAAGGTGGTGCTGAGGTTCCAGCGTTCGACGCGTATAAAGTGTTTGACCGGTTCTTCAAACGTCAAGGTTACGACGAAGGACTTGCAAGACATTTTAGCACGTTGGCGGTGAATGTGGCTTTGCAGTCTCAGGACTTCCAAGTTATGATCACGCGTGATAAGACGGCTGGTCGATATTATACACCTGACCAGTTACTCGCGAAGATGACTCCGGTGTTTAATGATGTCAAACGGCATGGGATGATTCTGTCGAGTGGGGATATGTCCCCTATCATTGCGCTGTCACTAGAGCATGTGGCTGGAACAGACCCACAGAGCTTGGTGTCCCATTACGCGTTGGCGACGCTGGCTCATGAGTATACCCATATGTTGCAGCTCGAAAGCAGTTTGACTCGGAAGCCCGGTCAACGAGGGTTTGCGGATGATCGTGTCAAAGCCTGGGAACAGATGAAGGCGTTCGAAGACACGTCGAATGAGCATCAAAAACGTATGATGTTACAGACGGTTGCTGAGGCTACTATCCCACATCAGATTTTGTTCGATGCTGAGGGTAAGCTTCACGACAAGGTCGCTCGGAATTTGCATTACGGGGCTACGAAGCCTAACGAGTTTGCGACTGTGTTTTCTCAGTTCACAGCTTTGGGCTTTATCACCGGAACGAAGAAGGTCAAGCCAAGCGAGATGTTTAAGTGGATGCCTGAGGAAGTCAGTATGTATGCGAAAGGTATCTACCGAGACTTGCATGATAATGCGTCAGCTCTGGCACAGGCTATTCGTGACCCGGATTTCGGACCTCAGATTATGTCGAAGGTCAAAGACCCTCTCATACGTCAGCAACTAGCTGCCCGACTCGAAGACTTGGTTAGTGCTTCAAGGGATGCGTTTGTTGGGTATGACCCGCGAGCCACAGCTAAGCAGGCTGAAGCTATTGTAAATGCTATGGATAGCGGTGCTGCTGGTGGGTTTACAGAGCCGGTCACTTTGTCATTGGGTAAGGAGGAAGTCTCTGCGTCGGGTGAGGCTGCTATTAGAGAAGTTCAAACCATGTTGGGGTTTGACGTTGGTGGTGACCCGTCGAAGACCAGCACAAGACCGTTTGGTAAAACAGGCCAAATAAAGGTGCCGTGGTTTTACAAACGATTCGTGCCGTTTTTCCAGGTTATGAACCGTATGCGCAGGCAGGGACTTGAGCTCGCTGACGATGCTACGAACGCGTTAATGGGTTTGCAACCGGGAGCCGCCCGTGTAAGCACTGATTTGTTGAGCCCTATGTTGGTCAAAAATGCAACAGGGCACAACGTGTTTGACCCGAAGAGTGTGTTTCTGAAAGAGTTACAGAACAAAGGAGCTACTCCGTTTCGTGCGGCTTTGGACGCAACCTTAAAATGGCAGCAGAAGGTAGGGCAACATGCGTTGAAGAGTGCGAAGGATGGGACTACGTTGACGCCTGCGGCCTCGAACGCACTAAAGGCGAAGTATGACAGGTTAAATCCTACGCAGAGGCAGGCTTTGATGGATGGTGTGCAGATGGTTGAACAAGTCTACCAGAATGCTGCGAAAGCTGTTGTGACTGGGTTCAGATCAAAGTCTTCGTATCGAATTGCTAAGATGTTGCAGTTTCACCACCCAGAGATCGCATGGAAACAAACCAACGATCTAGCTAACAAGATTGTGGATGAGGCTTATGTGACCAACGCCATGCCGACTCGGGCAGGGTTGGAAGGTATGAAGCCCGAGCTGTCCGCGATGGTTGAGCAGTATCTGTTTGGTGAGATCAACGCGATTAAGAAAATCCACGAGCTTGAGGGCAATTTTGCAGGTCGCACATGGTTTGCTTCTGAGCGTCGACCTGGGTCTCATGTGGTCAAGGGGTCTAAAGATGGCGTAGTGCACACGGATGGTGCGCAGAATGCCCGCCACGCCAAGAAACTTGAGCAAGAGATGAGAGACAAAGGGTTTACCGATGTCAGCTCATGGAGCAAAAACGACGAGCGAGGGTTACGTAGATATGACGCGCCTGATCGGATTCTTGATAAGTATATTGAAATCGAAGAAGGCGCGTTTGGTAGGTATTTGGAGTCCAATCCTGGGAACTTTGATGCTGATACTCTAAAGACACTGCGTGAGACGTTTGAACCTGGTGGTGGAGTGCGAGCCGAGATGGCCCAACGGGGGATCAACAGCTTCAAGGCTAAACGTAAACAGAAGCCAACCGCTTTTGGTGTGGACTACCTCGACACCATGCGTGATTATGTTACGTCGTTGTCTGGGTCGATTGCAAAACAAGAGACTCGGCAACAGATGGATTTGATTCTGAACGACTCCAGAGCGCGCAATCAACAAGACTTTAAGACGCTCGCTACTGAACAGTTACAGGCTGTGATGTCACCCACCGGGCATGAGTTTCAGAATCTGAAGTCTATGCTGTCGTCTTACTACCTAGCGCTTAACCCCTCTTCAATGGCGGTTGAGGGGACACAGAGTTTACAAACTCTCGTGCCTGTGCTGCTCGATCAGGGGTCTGGGATGCGCGAAAGCTACGGTCTGATTGGTAAGTCGATCAAAGATGTGGTGATGTTTAGTCGTAAGCTCGAACAAGGCAAGATCACGAAGCTCGAAAAGGTTGCTGATATGAAGCGCCGACGAGGTGATGAGTTGACGCGTGACGAAACCATGGCTTGGACTTATCGCAGAGCGTTGAATGAAGGCGTGCTTGACCACGGTGTGATTGAGGACTTTGTGTTCGGTCGTGACCAGGAGTTGCTGCTCGCTAGCAAGTTTGGTCATGGCGAATACGGAGGCACGAGTTATCCACAAATGGCTACTGATGGTGTGTATACTGCGAGTAAGTTTGCTATGCAGTTGTATTCGAAGGTTTCTAACTTTAATCAGAAAATCGCGTTCATGGCGGGGCTTCGTCAAGGCATGGACCGGGGATTGAAAGGCACCGAGCTGTATGACTTTGCTCAGAGAACCAAAAACTTAAGTATGTTTGGTGGAGGCAAGGCTAACCAACCTGGGTATATCGCTCGCTGGTCAAACGAGAACACACGTTCTACCTTCGGGGTGATTCACACGTTGCAACAGTATGGGTTTGGTATGCTGGGTATGTATGCCGAGCTTGCCTCAAAAGCGTTTAGTAAAGACACCCGATTGAGCCCGAAACAAAAGATACAAGCTAAGAAAGCGTTTGGCACTATGCTCGCCACCCAAACAGCCTTCGCAGGGGCTATGGGGTTGCCATTTGTTGGTGCGACCTTGACCATTATTGAGAAGCTGTTCGATGTCGAAGCAAGCCAAGCTGTTCGTGAAGGGTTGTATGGTATGCTTGGTGGTGATGAAGAAGACGAGACCGGGTTTAGAACCTTGTTGGCAGAAGCCGCCTTGAATGGTGCGGGTAATCAGTTCTTCGGTGTCGACTTATCGAGCCGCCTCGGTGCAAACAACGTGTTGGGCTTTTCGGAGTATCAAGGGTTTAACCTGAAAGACTTGTTAGGCCCGGCTCCTAGTGTGGTGGAGAATATGTTCAAGACTTTGAACTACGCATCCACAGGCAAACCCGGTAAAGCAGCTCATGCCTTCGTTCCTCAAGCGTTTAAGAATGGGATTGACCTAGCCATGACGCGGGTAAAATACGGAGACAACGCGTTTCGCGATAAGTCTGAGAACATGATCTACAACCCCACAAACCGTGAAGCATTTTTATATGCGACAGGGTTTAGACCCACAAACCTCAAGCAAGCCAAGCAAATGCAGAACGAGCTGAGGCAATCGGATGAGCGGTTTGGGCGTCGCAAGAGTCGCGACCGGGACCAGGTGGCTCGTCGGATGCTTGAAGGTGATCAGCAGGCTGTGCAAGCATGGGTCATGAGCCAGATGGAAGCTGACCCTACGATGGCAAACCAACGTGGGTATGAGAGCTTGGTGAACGACATTTCACAACGTGCGACTTCGATGATGCACGAACGTGATGCGTTGGCTCGCGGAGCTAGTGGGAATGAAGCGGCCCGCCTTGGTATTGTTGAATCGTATCCTTCCCGTGTAGCACAGCGAAGGGACGAAGTTGGTGAGTTGCAATTTCGTGATCGTCTAAACAGCATGATGGGGCTGGCCCCTTCGAGTATAGACGACTACTCACGTGCTAACATTTTGAACAACATGAGCCAGCAGGGTATGACCCGCGGTCAGTCGTTACAAGCGATGCGCCAGCTCGGGCTTTAGTTGACGTCAGTAATTGACACGAACTTAGAGCTTCCATTTGACGAAGTTTGGGTGGCGGAATGAGCCGGAGGCGAACTTGCGGCGTGCTTCGATTTCGAATGTGCGACCGAGGTATTTGCCAGGCTCGTTCCAGATGTCTTCGCGAAGTGCGTCGGAGAAGCCGCCACCGACTTTAACCATGATGCCTTCGGGTGTGCGTCCGTTGATACCTCCGAGCCGTCCGGAGTGTTTACCTTCGCCTTCGTATATGGAGATGAGTGTGAGGTCTTCGGTGACTATGAGCTTTTGACGGTAGAGTTTGTGGTTGAGATCCCATTTTGTGGACCGGAAGACGACACCTTCGTAGTCCATGTTTATGACGTAGGTTTCCCAGAGCTCGTGGAAGGCTGCGATGGGGTAGTTTTGGACGAGGGAGAAGTTGTGGGGGAGTTCTGGTTGGAGGGTGCGTAGCAGCGCGTGGCGGTCACGGTAGGTTGTGCTGTCTAACGCGATGCTGTTTATTGATGCGAGGTCGAAGGCTATGGCTGTGTCTTTACGGGAGGCGGTTTGAGCCCATTGTGTGCCGGTGAGGGTTTCGGCTATGATCTCACATTGGCGGGTATTGGTGGTGAGGTCTGAGCGAAACTCCCGATGCGTCTTTGAGAAGTATTTTATGGAAGGACCGTTGAGGATGATGTGTGACCACCAACCGTCGTATTTGAGTTGGACAACGTCGCAACCTGCGGCTAAGGCTTCGTCGTAGTTTGAGTCCTTGTATGATACTGCGTTCATGGTTTAGTCTTCTGACTCCTCTGGGAGCTTGATGAATAAGGGTTTGCCGTCGATGATTTGACGTGTGATCTTGTTGGCTTCTAGGAGGTGCTGGAAGGTTTCGGTTAGTTCTCCACCACGTGCGTCTCGGTAGACCATGGCTTTGAGTCTCTTTTCGTGGATGAATGGGAGGTCGTGTTCGACGCCGCCGACTTTGAATTTACGAGTCGGGCATGAGTCTATGATGTTCATGATTTTGGCAGCGACTGAGTTGAGTTCGTTACGCCCGATGCCGGCGAATACACGGGAGAGGTTGTTCTCGATGAGTTGTAGGAATTCAAGCCCTGTTTTCAGGTGCTCGGTGGTGAGAATCATGTCGGTGGATTCTGAGATCGAGAGCAAGGTGGCGACCTTGAGGAGCTGCATATGTTTGGTCTCGAAGTAGCCCGTGGTTGTGGGGTCGTTGGGCATCTTGAGCTTCATATACCAGTCTTCGAAGAATTTCTTTGCGGCTGGGTCCCAGGTTAGGGGGCCGCAGAGTTGTTGCACTTGGCGGGAGTAGGCTTTGAGGCGTATCCAAGCGTCGGCCATGGCGGGGGTTACGGTAGGGAACGCGATTCGACCAGCCTTGCCTGTTTCGTAAACGAAGATTGCGCGGCGGGAAAATCCACCGGATATTACGTCTTGTTTGAGGTATGTGGTGATCCAATCTGGAGTCGTGCACGCGAGGAGGGTGAGGTATGGCCCGGTGATAACGGTGTCGCCCTTGTTTTTGGTGCGGATGTCGTAGAAGTCTTGGTCGTAGATGGTGGTTAGGAAGTTAACCATGCCGAGGCCACCACCGCCTAGGAACTCAGAGAGTTCGGTGACCATGACGGTCATAGGGGAGAACATCTTTTGGTCCTCGTGTTCGGTTGGCATATTTGCTATGACTTGTTCGGTGTCTTTGACATCGAGGACTAGTTTTTCTTTGGTGACACACTCGGCTGAGAAGGGGATTTTGAGTTCCCTCATGAGGTTCTTGGCTGGAGTCATGGCGGAGGTTTTGCGGTTCCCAGCGGGACCTACGAGGACTACGTAGAGGTTAGGGAAGACCTTGAAGTGGCCCATGTCGATCCAGACCCTGCGAGAGACTATCGACGATAGTGCGACGAGGGCTGAGAACATATGGTAGGTTGGGTGAGCCTCCGTGCCTGAGACGTATTCCCTGTAGTTTGGTAAAAAACCTGTCATTTGAATGGGTTCGATTCTGGTGTGGTGAAGGTGAGGTTTGGTTCTTCACCGATTTGCAATTGCGTGATAGCGACTGAGAGTTGGTGCTCGAATTGTGATCCAAGGCCGTGGGTGTGTATGAGTTGGATAAGCGCGATCTGGGTTGCAGCTAGGGAGTTGAGGGTTACGTCGAGACCGAGGCCGGAGGTTTCTGACATAAGATAGACTTGGACCTTAAGGTTGTCTAACGCTTGTGCTAGGATGGCTGGGTCTGGGTCGTTTGGGTGGGAGGAAAATTTAGGCCCGCGAGGGTGTGCGAGCATTACGTTTCTTACCTGGTTTAATACCTGTTGCATTTGTTATAAGGGACAGTGAGGGTTGAAGGAATAAGTAGTTGAAGTCTTGACGCTGAGTGGCCGAGAGTTGAACCATGAGATTTCCGAATGTTGGGTTGGAAAGATTTTGAGAACCAGTCCACACGTGGGAGAGGTTGCCAAGACGGTATTCGAAGGACTTGACGTGCCCGTTGTATTCGAAGTTCCACTTGATGGATTTGAATAAGCGTTGAGTCTTTTTGATCCGTTTGATTTCTGCGTCTGAGGTGAAGCGGTTGTAACCTATGGAGACTTGGGCTCGGCAGAGAGCTAGGTGGGTCAGCAAGGCGTGGAGTATGCTACCGGGTTTTGGGTCGCCTAGGAGGAAGGTTCGGACTTTGACTTCGGAAGCATGTGGGAGGACGATACACATGTGTTCGAAGAAATCTGGTCCGTGCATTATTTCACGCATAGTCGGTGGTGGTGAAGTCGTCAAGGCGCACGAGTTTGATGGGGAGTTTACGTCGACGCGCTTCGGCGAGCTCTAGGGTGGTTCCTTTGGAGGCTTGCCAGTCACGGAAGTCGAGAATGTGGAGTTGGTTACAGGCGGTCATAAGACCGAGGGATATTTGGATCCACGCGTCGTTGGTGATGGGTTTGTTTGTGGGTTGAATGTCAATGAAATGCCCATGAGCAACTGGGGAGAAGGCTGGGTGGGAACGTTCGATCAGGTGTCTTGCGTATACGGCGTGGGTTTGTGCGCGGTAGGCTCTCATGTGGAAGTCTTTGTGCCAGTATGGTCCTGCTATGTATATCATGTTAGTAGTGGGTTGATGGTTGTTTTCCACGAGTCGCCCCAGCCACCGTCTGCGGGGATGGAGACATCAATACCGTGGATACGGAGATTGTTTTGAAACCAGTGGTGGAGTTTTTTGCAGCCCCATTCGCGGTTTGACTTGTGCCATTGACCCGCAAGCGCGTCGTGGATGGCGAGGAAAGGTTCGACATGGAGCCAACCGGTGGAGGATCGGTTTGTAGGATCATACCACATATTCACAAGGGCCATGTTGGTAACTCCGGTGGTGTTGGCTTGAGGTTCGAGTGAAGCTGCGGTGCGGAGAATCTGCGGGTCGACGTAGGCACGGGAACGCATCCCGAAGAACTTACGACGGAAGCCTATGGCTGTTTGTATACAACCGGTTTCTTTAAGCACGTCCGCAATCCATTCGGTCCTATACTGAGGGTTGTATCGGAGTTTATAAAGGTATTGGTAGATCCCGGCTTCCGCTTTGGTGAGATCAACGAGGCCATCGGACCGCTTAAATAGAATGGCTGATATGGTTTCGGCTTTTCCGTCATAATTAGTAGCGTGTTGGGTGGCTTTACAGGCGTCGTATTTCCACGAAGCTGAACGACCTTGGGAGTCGCGGCCTTCGGGAATGACTAGGGCTGAGGTTAATTTTTTAAGTTCTTGAATAGGGAGCTTGTTGATCACCATTGGGTCACGCTTGGCTTCGTATTCTGCCAGCATGAGCATGAGGACTTTGGCGGGTTTGATACCTGCTAGGTAGTCTTCTAGCATGGCGGGGTAGCCTAAGGCTGCGAGGTCGGCGGCAACGGTCCACCCGTCAGCACCTTCCAAATCGAGCTGCCAAAAGTCGTAGTCTTCGGTGTCTGGCACGAAACAGTCACGGAGTTCCTTGGTGACGTTTTGCAGGTTGGTGCCTGTGTTGACCCACTTGAGCACGTTTCCGTCTTTGCCTAGTAGGGGCACCATAGCCATAGATTCACGGGAGGCTAGGCGGGAAGTGCCTGTGTCACAGAGGTTTAAGGAGGTGCGGATACGACCGTCTGGGTCACAACGGAGCTTTTCGATGTCTGAGAGTCGAGTGCGTTTACGAACCGCTTGGATGACGGTGCGCAGGATAGGGTCTCGTGACTTCTCATAGTATCTCAGCATCGTGGAGTCGTCGGTTTTGGGCCCCCAACGGGCGGAGGGTTTGAAGCCTAGGTGGTTGTAGAGGAGCCACTGCTTTTGCTTGGTGGATTTTACGTTAAACGCCCAAGGGTCGGACTTGCGTTTACGTGTCAACACGTCGGCGGCATGGGCTGCGTCAAGGAGGACGCTGTCGATCTTAAGCTGGTAGTCGTCGAGTTCGGATTCAGCTGCGTCTTTGTGGGCTTTGAGTCTGTCTTGGTCAAGACGGCAACCGCGTATGTTCATGAACGAGATTGGAGGAGCGAGCTTCATGTTAAACCTGTAGTGGTCGGATGATTTTGGGTAAGCATCCATCATGGGGTCCATTGCTTCTTCGGCTTCGTAGGTGTAGGTGATGTCCTTAAAGTTATAACCTAGTTTGGTGCGGGTGTCACTTGTGGTGCGCTCGTCTTTGTAGTATGACTCTTTGGTCCAGATTGAAACAACGGTGCCGAGGCCTTTGGGTAGTTCAGGAAACAGCTCGTAGTGTTTCATCATGGAGTCTTCGGTGAAGTTCGCGATCACCATACGGTGACGCCACATACACACGAATTGTTCGTAGAATAGATTCTGTGCAGTTTTGGCGATATCACCATCCGCCATGATGGTGGCGAGGAGGGACCAGATTTGAACCTCCTCATCATGCTGCCAGTAGTTGTCTCCGTCGATCCAGAACGGGATCACGATACCTTGGTAGGGACTGATGGCTATACCAAACATGGTGATTCCTATGTCGTCTGGGTAGCCCTCGATGTCGACCGAGATTTTAGGTTTCTGATCCCGGATACGGGTGAGCCATTCGATGGTTTCTACGAAGGTGGGTTTGATGTATGAGTCGTCACGGGATTTATATGGGTAGTCCAGAGACTTGGATTCTGACACAGCTCGTGCGATGTCGAATTTGAAGAGCCCGATGTTTGTGTATACACGTTGGACATCTTCGGGAGAGTAACAGACAACACACTTGTGACGACCGTCGAAGCCGGGGATTATACTGCCTCGGAAGTTGTCGACCGGGATACGCCACCCGGAGGGGCTCGCTTTGGTGGGCCGGGTTCGGTAGCACAGGTCAGGGCGGGCGGCACGTAAGGCATGTTGACCTAGGAGCAACACACAATTTGGGGAGTAAGTGTCAATCTCTGACATCAACCAATCACGATACGTGGCGTTTGTGGCGTTGTCCCATGAGGAGAGGGACGAGGTTTGGGAGGCGTAGGTTAACAAGCATTGTTCGGTGGCTAGGCCCCGAGCTTGGAGTTCGATGGTGAGGAGCCGACCTCCCGACCCGACGAAGGGTTTGCGGTGAGCAAGTTCTTCTTTGCGGGGGTATTCACCGATGATGGCGAGCTTGTTGGTTGGGTGCGGGAGGGTCGGATGTTGTATCACAGGATTGGGTTGTTTAAGAGGTCTCGGATTTCGGTTTGGATGTAGTAGGGTAGGGTGTTGAGGGTGACGAAGGCGCCGCGACGACGACCTGGTTCGAAGCGGGTGATGTAACGGAGGTCTGCGTTGTGTTCGGAGATATGGTCGATGAGGACTATGTAGGTTACTCCGAGGTCTGAGGTGAAGGATAGTGAGATCATTTGAACTGGACGTTTGGTATTGATTGGGTGAATTGTTGCATGAGGTTGTCTTTGGTCATTTGGACATAGGTGTCGTTGATGTCGAGAGCGATGGGGGTAAGGCCTACGGTGATGGCGGCGCATGAGGCTGTGCCACTGCCGCAGAAGGGGTCGAGGACTGTTTGGCCGCGCATGGCGACAGCGTTGTAGACCCAGTGCCAGAGCTTGATAGGTTTGGCGAATGGGTGCCCGTATTTGGTCTTTTCGTCGAGCCCTGAGCCGGTCCAGACTGAGGAAGGTTGGTTGGTTTGTAAGGTAGCATTGCCTTTACGACAGATCAAGGCGACCTCGAAGTTTTTGGTGAAGTTGTATTGAGCCATTTGGTTCATACATTGGTGGGACTTTGACCAGATGAGCGGCCACGATTGGACCTTGAATCCGGCAACACGGGCACGTTCGGTGAGGAAGTTCCAGTGATCGAGGTCACACCACAAGACGAAGAAGCCGTTGTCACGTAGGGCGGCGTGGGCGGCTAAGAAGAGTTGACGCATGAGGGAGACGTTGTCTTTGACGTCGTGTTCGGCTGCTGTGTGTGAGACATCCATGCCGGTGTTGGTTTGTTGGAGGTTCTTCATGTCTATGCCGTAAGGGATGTCGGTGACTATGTGGTCGCAGCATCCGGGGTGGTCATGCATCCATTTGATGGAGTCTGTGTGGTGGACCATGGAAGAGATCGGGACGGTGACTTGAGGTTGGGCTGTCTCACCTTGTGGGGTTTCGGGAGCAGGGCGTGAAGCTGAACCTGTGGCGAAGCCCGGAGCCATTGCTGGTGAGGCTGAGAAGAACGCATCGTCGTCGTCGTAGCGGGACTTGAAGTCTGTGAGGTCGGTGAGGAGATTGTCTAGCCCGTTGACTTGGGAGCTACCGGCCACCTGCGGTATCGCAGAGGATACAAGGGATCTGACCGCTTCATCTTCGCGTCGTTTAACGGTAATTCTAATTGCTTCGGTAAGTGAGTCTGCTGCGATGATTTGTTTGTCACCTTTACGGATGAGGGATGTGATTGATAGTGCATAGGAGATTGAGGAGCGTGAGACGCCGATGAGTTTGCCGGTTAGTGCGGTGGTCCAGGTTTTTTTTGTGTCGTCTGAGAGGAGGGCTTCACGTTCACGCGCTTCGTGGACTAGGGTGATAGCTTGGACGGTTTCTTGCCACGACATCTGTTTGCGTTGGACGTTTTCTTCTGCTTCGAGTGTGCGGAGGGCTGACTCCGAGAGCACTTCGAGGAACATGACTGGGATTTCGGTTAGCCCGAGGACTTCGGTCATGGCTTTGAACCGACGGCCACCGCCGATAAGCCGGTGCTCGTGGTTGATGACTGGCGGGTGGAGCAGGCCGTGGGTGGCGATGGAGTCGGCTAGGTCTGCGACGTCACCGTAGTCTTGACGCACACGGTCGGCGATGTCGATTTTGCTGGCTTTGACTAGGACTGCTTGGTCTGGATATTTTATCACGAAAGTGGGTTGTTTTTGGTTAGGATTTGGAAGGCTTCTTGAAATGTAGCGACGTGGCCACCTACTTCACGAGCTACGATCTCGGCAGCTTTTTTATTGGTGTGGTGGTAGGGCTGGTTTTGACCGGGGTCTTGGAGGAGGGCGGTGTGGTCTTTATTCATGACGACGTAGGTGTTGTTGCCTAGGCGGGTGAGGATTCGCTCGGCGAGTTCGGGTGGGAGAGAAGATATATTCATCACCGAAAAAGCCCCGAGGGATTGAGGTCCCTCGAGGCGTGTTGGTTCGGTGGTGTGTGTTACGACTGCTTCAAGAACCGACTGATGCGGGCACGGTCGCCCCATTCGTCACTGAGTTCGACCTTCGTGCGGAAGGTTACGGTTTTGCCGATGAACTGCTCGAACGGGAGAGCAGAACCCTCCTTGGTGCCGAGGGCTGCTTGCATCAGTTCCGCAATCTTTTCGAGAGGCTCGTACTTTTCAGTGCGCACGAGGCTGATCGAGTGGAAGATCGGGTAGCCGGGGTTGACTTCGCACGGGATACCTTCCTTGGTTGCGGGTGTTGGGTTGGTCAAGGCGATCTTCATTTCCAGAAGGTGGCCTGTTTTCTTGGAGTTCTCACGAGTGTCGATTTCGATGATCTCACCTTCGTGCACGCCGTCGTCGATGATGGGCATGACTGCGGAGACTTGGGTTAAGTCAGCGGATTGGAGTTCGTTGAGGACGTCTACTGTTTCGGACATATGTTTTGTGTGTTTTGTTTTTGTGTTCACCAGAGGCGGATTGCTTCTGGTTAAAGTGGGGGGAGGTCTACTCGTGAGAGCAGGTTGTGGATGGAGTTCATAGTCGAGTTGAGGCGATTTATTGCTTCACGCACTTGCGAAGTTAGTGGACTGCAAGGTGTCTCAGGGTCGAGCCCTTGCTTACTAGATGGTGATTCTGGTATTTGGTCAAGGAGGACTGTTCCGAGGACACTGCCGACAAAATTGTCAAGCCCGTTCATGCGGTCGCACACGTCCTCAAGGTCTTTCATTGCTGCGACGATGGGTAATTCTGGGCTTACTTGGTTGTTAGCGGCAACTGGCTGGTTTATGTTATTCATACTTCTAACTTAAGTTTAGGTTGGAGGATAGACCAGATTTGTTCTGGGTTTTTGTCGGTGACGTCGATGGCGGCATCGAGAGGGAATGATGTGCCGAGGGCTACGTGGAATCCGGTTGGTTTGGTGCGGATCTCGTATTTTACCTTGTTCTGTGGGGCAGGCTTTGCGGTGGTGGCCCAGACGTCGGTGAACAGACCACCAAGGGTGTCTTTCGACTGCCCGGGGATAGCGAGGCAGTAACGTATGGCCTTGGTGACTTCATCTTTGTCACCGGTTTGGTGCGATGTCACAAAGACAATCTTGCCGGAGGCTCGAAGCGTCATTACGTAGGAGCGGAGAAGCCGCGCGAGGTCGCCGTAGGTTTGTAGCTCCATTTTACCTGTCTTGTTCGAGCCTGCGCGTTTACCTTCGTAGACACAGTGGTCGCATAGGAAGGTGGCTGCGACACCGAGGCCGTCGATGCAGATGGTTTTGACCTCAGGATCTTTGATAGCCGCGAGGGTTTCGTTGACGAGACGGGTCCACCGTAGGTGTTCAGGAACTTCCTTGCCCGCGTCGTCGGTGTTGAATTGGGAGAATTTGAAAGTCTTGTCCGGGAGGCGACGGGTGGCGGAGGCTAGGTTGAGGTCTAGGTCTGCAATCCATGGTGAGGGGAAGGCAAACATGAGGTTGGTTTTGCCGGACTTCGGCTCACCGACTGCAAGAATAGCAGCCGATGCGTCAGCGTTGTAGTGTGTTGAGGACTTCATGGTATGTGGTGGTTAGTTGTTCCAGAATTTCTGGGGTGTGATTGATAAGGATTGCTGAGTGTGGGTCGGAGAAGCCTTCGACGTAGGTGAAGAGAGGCTTGCCGGATTGGAAGAGACAGGTGGCTGTGACGTGAGACTCGTCGGCGAGTTGTAGGTAACAGTAGAACTTAAACAGCCAAGGGGTCCCAGGTGACGTCTTTGTATTCGCCGGTGTTGAGGTAGATTTTTCTTTGGGCATCGGTAGGGAGGGTGCAGACAGGTTTGTAAGGACAGGCGCCGTATTTACCTTGGCACCATTTGGTGTGTTTTGGGAGGTAACCGCGGCGGCACATCTCGAAGAAGTCTGACACGATGTAGATGGTGTCTTTGACCCATTCGTCGAGGAGACCGTCGTAGATCGGGATGGTGTGACGTTTGAAGGTGAATTGCTCGCCGGTGCGGGTGGGCTTGCGGAAGCCAAGGCCGTTGATGGTGAAGCCACGTATGCGTTGACCTATGAGCTGCTCAATCGCCCATGCGTAGCCGTGGACTTGGTGAGATAACTCAAATTCTTTGAAGAATTGTGGTCCCATGATTGAGGTTGTCTTGTGGTCGAGGCCGTAGATGCTGCCTTGTGAGATGTAAACCATATCAATACGCCCTTTCCATACGATGATGATGGATTTGACGTAGCGTTGCCGGACTGTACCGTTAGGTTCTTTAACCCAGATGGTGTCTTCAATGGAGACTTCACCGATTGGGAACGCGAAGCCTATTTCGATAGCAGGTTTGCCATCCACGGGAAGGATATTCCACGGCTCGACGGGGTATGTCTGAGCGTAGTGTTGAATACCCGCCACCGCAGCACCATAGTTGCGGAAGTCGTCGTCGGGTGGGGAGTATGCAGCGAACCCTTCCTGTGCTGCGAGCAGCATGGCGTTGGTGTCGGCTTCGGTGATGTAATCAGTGCCACGTAGATAACGAGCTTCGAGAATCTTGTGGAAAATACCGCCAAAAGCAAGTGCCGGTTTGTCGACGTTGGTCTCGCGTTTATTGAGGATGTAATATTCAGCAGATCGTGGGCACGTGACATGGCGTTCTAGCGTTGAATTGTCGATGAAGAATGTGTCTGAGTCATCGAGCGGGATTGGTTTTGGGTCGTTATTCAATGTCGTATAGGTCGGTTAGTTTTTTCATCGACACACCTGTGCCGGGCTTCTTGGCTTTTTTGGACTTGGTTTGCCCGATGCGGACTTGCTTGTGGAGGGTTTGTGCGTTGGACCGTGCGGCCCTGAGGGCATCTACGTATGCACGCTTCTCCTCCATCGACATGTCGTTGAGGCTAAGAGCTAGAAGTGCGTCGAGGGGTTGTTCTGCGAAAGGAACTTTCTTCGATGGCGCGGATGAGGACGTCACTGGATTGGTAGGAGAGGCTGTGTTTTCTGATGAAGTCGGCGGCATGTTTGTAGGCGTATTGAATTAGTAAGGTGTTGATGCCCCGGTCGGGGTATATTGACATAAGGAGGGTTTTATCTTCTGCTGACACGAGGCATTGAGCTTTCACTAACTCATCCTCGGGGAGGTTGCGGTATGGATACTGCTGTTGGATGGACGATGGCATTGGTTGATGTCAGTTATTGACACTTACATGATTATGGTTTGTTGCGTGAGGTTGTTATACTCAATCGCGAGATTCGGGTAGGAGGAGGTTAGTCCTTCGACGAGTGGGAGTGGGAGTTCTTGTTTGACAAGGAGGGCACCTTCGAGGATACCGTCGTCGAAGAGGGCTGCGAAGTGTGGAATGAGAGGGGATGAGGCGTCGACTGGTCCCCATTCTAAGGCGGTGGTGTGGGAGGAAACTTGGGCGGTATGTGTGTCGGCGGAGGCGACGGAGGTGTTGAGGCCTACTGTACCGCGGGGGCGGAAGAGGATGTCGCCGTTGCGGGGGTCGCGGGAGACCACGAAGTGACCGTCGATGGCTTCAAATTGCTCGTGGGTGAATTGGTTGGTTTCCCATTTGTTGAGACGGTAGCCGAGGATGGCGTCACGTAGACGAGCTATGAAGGTGGAAGGTGCTTGGTGGGAGAGGGGTAAGAGGCGCGTGGGGGTGGGGTAGGCTCGAACGCATTGACCGAGGATGAGTTCGTAGCGTTTAAACGAAGCGAGGCCTAGACGAGGATCGAGTGCTTTACCTTGAGGCATGGATGGTGATGTTGATGGTGTCGAAGGTGATGGTGAGGGTGGTTAGGAAGGAGCGGATGATGGTTGTGTGGGGGATGGCTTTTAAGGCGACGGAGCAGGCGATGAAGTCTGAGTCATGGACTGTGATGGTGACGTGGGTGGGCTCGTGGTTTTCGATCCGGTAGGTGGTGGTGTGTGGAGCGAGGGCTACCGAGATTAGTTTGGCGGCGGCGGTGTAGAGTTGCTCGCGGGCCAGCCGGTGGTTGGAGGAGAAGGTTAAAGACTCGAAGAGGGTTGGTGGTGTGGTGGGTGGTGATTCGTGCATAAAAATTGGTCCACCCGAGGGCTTGCGGTTGTGGCTACCCGCCACGGAGGGTTTGAACTTAGTTCGTGGTTGCAAGCCGACGGGTGGAGGTTAGGGGAGAAGTATTTAAGTGTTATCGCGAGCCGTCCTTGCTGTGGCCCTCTTTGATGTTGATTTCGGTGTTATTTATGATTGATCCTCCCATTCGCCTATGGTATGTAAGTAGGCTTCACATCGTTGGCGTGCGGTGGCGGTCCCCCACCTAGTCCCTAACATGTCTATAAGTTGGTGCCGATATTCACCAAACCGCTCCTCCGTCAGCGTAGCCTCAAACTCAGCACACGCATTTAGGTCGCTGTAGCAGTCAGGAAGCTGATCGCAGTGGTCTTCTTTGCGCCTAACTTCATAGAATAGTGTTCGTTCTGCCCAGTGTCCGTCTGGCCTGTGCCAGCAGTGGCCAGTCGGCTTAAGCGTCTCGGGTTTCCACTCCCATCCCAGTGACTCCGCGATTGTGATGTTCATGCGTTCGGGGGTCATAGCGCACCTCCGGTGTTCGCCTGAGACGGGCCTTCTGTTCGCTCCTCGCGTTCTCGGATGTAGCGTAGCGCCGTTTCGTGCCGCATCTCGCCGGGATGCTTGGACTCGACCGCCAATATTAAATCGTAGTAGAGATTGTTTAGACGGTCGAGTTCCCCAGCCGCATCTCGTAGCCCTTGGATTTGCCGACGAGCATCTTGCTCCTCTTCGGGATCAGCGGCGGGAAACGCATCTTGCATTCTTGCATATTCATCGGCTTGCGTCCTAAGCCAAAGCGGCGAACCAAGCGATGGAGGAGGAACGCCGACAGTCGCGGCGGTTTCATTAGGTGGTGTCATATTCGTATGTTTTTTGTGGTTACGAGAGATCGCCGTCTCGGCGTTCCTCATCTGATCTGTTCACCGAAGAGAATTGCGCGACGACCTCGCCCGCGAGTTCGAGCGAGAACCAGTCGTCCACGCGGAGCTTTCCCTCCATGTCGGCCCACCATCCGGGACGGGCGATTTCAAGGATCGTTTGCAGCTCACGGGCGATATTGTCCGGGCCGAGTCCGCCCGCGAATCCAACGGGTTTTTCCGTCGCCGGTTGCGCCCATGCGCTCGGTGAGATTCCACGCCCTCCGCTGGTGTCGAGTAGAACGGCGTGATTTAGCGAGCGGACGAACAGCAGGTGCGCGTTGTTGTCGTGGTGTTGGGTGATGATCGTGTGACGCGGATACATCTCGCAGAGATGCTCCACCTCCAGCGCCAGGATTCCGCCGTTGACTTGGATGCGCTGGAAGCCGCTGACCGGCAGCTTGCCGTCCATCAGCATCGCGCGCGCTCCGCGCCCGCAGACATGCAGGGACGCCCTTCGGAGTTCGAGCGAAGTTTCCCGAATCCATTCCCATCGCGGGTATCGTTTCCGCCCTTCGGGCGTTTCCGTGTAGAGCAGGCCGATTTCGGCATCCAGCTTTGCGAGTTCGGTTACGTCCGTTCGTTCATCCGCGCCTGTCACAGTTAAGAACGGTGAACAAGACGGTGATCCCAACGGGGACCGCTCTGCTGTCGAGATTTTAGGGGGGGTTATCATGATTTTTGTGTTGTCGGAGTGGCGCTGCCGTCCCCGTGGGATACCTCAGCGTTTGGAGGAATGAAAAGGTCCCTCATCTGATCTGTTCAGCTCGGATTCATCCAAAATCGTTTCGAGCGTGAATTCGGGGCTCTCGTCCTTCGTTTCGCTTTGCGCACTGGGGAAGATTTGGTCAGCAAGTTTCCCCAGTCGAGCAGCCTCGTTCTCGCGGAACTCTCGGGTCGTTCGGGTTTGGTAATAGTCCTCACTCACAGCACACCTCCGTCCTTGGTGCCTTCGGTGATCATCGCGTCAGCGTATTGGTAGGCTTCCTTAGCAACGTCGTCAGGTCCGATTTCCTTATACTCCTGAGCAACTAAAATAATCGCAGGCAATGCGTGCATCGCGATCTCGGTGCGGATGGATATGCCAGGGCAGACGTGGCGGATGGGCCGTGCTCGACCTCCGTTGTTTGGTGGTGGGAGGGTGGTGGGCTCTTCACCTTCGTATTTACTCACTCCTCCCTCCCTTCACGAAAGGCTTTTTCGAGTTCCACGTGAGCTGCATCTTCAACACCGTATAGGTGCTCAAGGCCGTTGCCGTCTGAGTCCGTAATGCTTTCGATTTTGATATAAACGGTGGGTGGGTCCACTGGCTTGCCGTCGACTAGGGACTGGGTGTCCCACATGACGTCGGCTACGAGCAGGAGGTTTGTCACCTCGTTAATGCCCGTGTCTATCGGGCGTATGATGGATAGTTTCATGTTAAATAAGTCACCCATGACTGGTCCTCCACTGGTTCACCTTGTTCTTCGTCCAAACGCTGTTGTTCGGCTTCGGCTTTGTCGTACCGCAGCACCCATTGTTTGTCTTCGAGCATTTCCTCCACCAATTGACCTGCAGACTTTTTAGTACTCAACCGCATTGACAGGTCAACGCCTAACCGACAATGTTCGATGTACACGCTAAGCATACCGAATACCGTTTCCACCGAATAGTTAGCTCCACACTCGTGAACTTTCTTGTCCGCTTCCTCGTACTTGTCGTCGATCTCAAGCGGTAGCTCTTGCTTACGTCCGTTGGGTCGGATGTATTGAATGATTACTGTATGCATAATATATGTTTCTAATAGTTATTGTGTAGGCACCATGCCTCTTCACTAGAAAACCCCACACCGTTACCAGTGTGAGGTTGTTGTGGGGGAGTGAGCTACTGCGCTCTTACTCCCCGTCGACCGGAGTAGGCTCGTCAATACCGTACTCGGACTTGGACGCTGTGTTGTTTAAGATTTGAACAAAAGCGCGAGCCCGTTGGTAGGCTGACGCTACTGTCGCCGAGGCTATGTAAACCTCACAGTCTTCTTTTACTATCAGTCTAAGAGTCTCTACATAGTTCCAAAACTCATGCGAGGTCAGCGTTTTCTCAGCTTCGTGCATGGCGTTCAAGTCTTGCGAATACTTAGGCAGGTAGCACGGTGGAGTGACTTCGTGCGTCTTTCGATTAAGCCACCAGTTGTTATCACCAGTCAAAAATGCTACCTGTTGGTAGATTCCGTTTGGTGGTGGAGCTACTTCTTTCCACCCACAGTGGGTAGCTATGACTTTATTAAGCTCGTGAGGTTTCATCAGATTTCTCCGCACAGCACGTCAGCACACGAACGGTTTCTTTAAGTTCTTTAAGTTCGGTCGACAGCTCGTTGTTGTGTTTGCGAACGTATTCGAGCTGCTGATTCGCGATGGTGAGTTCTTTATGCTCACGCTCTTTCTTACTTTCACGTTCGACCAGCGACGCGTCAAGAAGCGTGACTGAGGTGCGGGAAGGCTCGCGAGGTATTTCATACTCAGCTTTTGGGGCTGATTGGTAGGTCTTTACAACGTGTTGAATCTTAGTAAGTTCGCCTAGTTGACCTAGAAGCGACATAGGCACGAGGAAGTGATCGGTGCCGACTGAGAGGATGATTTTTGTTTTCATTGTGTGGTGTGGTTGTGGACTTACGTCCGAGAGTGGGTGACCCAGTCTTCTACGTCTGCGTAGGGCCAATTGGCATTTCATGGCTCAAAAGACCAGCCTTATGCCATGCTTCGATCACGTCAGCGATCTCTTCAAACGTAACACCCTCTTCGTCGTTGAGTTCGGACAGTGAACGGCCCGTGAGGTGGGGAGCTAGCCCGAGGTTGTAGGTCTTTAGGAAGTCAGTTGGGTTGCCTCTGTTGTTCAGACTCAACTCATTAGCGAAGTCGAGAGGTAAGAAGTCAATACTAGCTTTACTTTTTGATTTGTGAAAATAGGTTAGCGTGTTTATGGCCGAAAACTTTTTATAACTAAGTCCATGCAGGTCACAAAGCACGCCTAAGCAACAGAATCCGTTGACGTTGCATAAAGCACCTTTGCCTTGTTTATATTCACCAGACCGAAGCGCATCAGTCCATTGTTTTACTTGTTCGTTTGTCATGTTGTGGCGTGGTTGTGGGTTAAAACTGAAACCCGCATAAGATGCTCTTTTCTCCGGTCACAAACGCAACGTATTCAGTTTGGGTTAGTTTGATATGGGACATCTTATACGGGTAATTGGTAGGTGGGTAGGTGGGCATAAATTGGGAGCAGTTTTATGTCATGCTCAGGACATCTTGCGAGGAGGTGAGAAAGGTAAGAACTCACTTCGACTCAGCCAGCAACCGCAGCTGCTGCATGGTGGGGGCCACCTGTGTAACCCCCACGTTGCAGAAGCGACTTCGCTTAGACCGAATAAACGTCGGTAAGCTTGGTAGCTTCGCGGATACGACGTTGGTCTTCGGAGACCGCTTTCGCAACCGAATCGACGGTTTCTTCGATTCTCCACGAGTCACCCAGTTTCTCGCGCAGGGCGTTGGCTAGGGCTATGAGCTTCCCGTTGTCGGAGGCTTTCTGGGCCAGCTCGACGTAGCTCTTGGCCACCTTACGAGGGCCGGAAGCTGCGCGTTCTGGTTCGGACGGATCGAACGCGATGGTGTCGATGGTATTTTGGGCCAACGCACCAAAACTAGCCGCGGCCAGTTCTTTGTTCTCGAACTCGCCGGTTTTGACTAGCTTTGCAACAACGCGGTCAAAGTAGATCTTCTCGGACTCGCAGTAACGCTCTTGGTCCTCGTCGGTATCATTACCTTCGTCGTCCTTGACCTTCTTGCCGGTTTGCTCGGTCTTGCGGGGGATGCTGGTTTGGTTCTCTACGGCCTCACTGAGACTCGCGCGAAACTTCGCTAACACCGAGCGGTACAGGACGTTCCGATTCGCATACTCAAGTGCGGCACCGACAGCCTTCGCAAGAGTATCAAACTCTTCGATGGTCTCTGGCACTTGCACGTTAAGTTTGAATCCTAGGGTGGATGCTTCAACTGTTTTCATAATAAACAATGTAACCGAGTGGTAGAGGCGGTTACGTCCTCCGGTGGGCGATGCAATTGGGGTCGCTCACCAGTTTTCCCCATTGCGCTCGAAAGGGCGAGCGCTTCCCATATTAGTAGCTATGATGTCGCGCCGGATGGACGAGCACCTACCTCTGCTTGCGTGAGATGGAGCGCGAGCTGGTTAGACTCAGCGGCTTGAGGCACCACAAGTTCAAACAGCACCGAATTAAACCCCGGAGTGCTTAACGCATCAGCGTCTTCGACACCGGCTAGTTCGATCTGGGTGCACGAAGCCATGCTCCGCACCCTGCTGACCTGATACAACCGATTAAACACCAGCCAGTCAGCAGCTAATGCCACCGACGCTCGGGAGCCACGATCCCTGTGCACCCACTTCACAATATCCCCAACCTGAAACTCATGAGGCACGAGCTTGCGCCGGTTGGTGTCAGGTATTGACATCGACTTAGGATCAGACAAAGAAGGCCCTTGTGGTGGGCCATGAGGTTCTTGGTATGATAATATCTTATTCATCACGAAGTAAAACGGTTGTGACTAAGTCTACCTTAGTCTTGTTATCTTGTGGGTGAGCTTTAAGCACCGCAAGTGCGAATTGTAACATTGCGAGGTCCACCGCTTCACGCCACACCTTCGGATCCATCTCACGTAGCAGTTGCATGAGTAACGTCTCAGGAGCTCTCGGATCGTCAGGTAACACCATAATACACAACACCGACCCGAAGAGGCGTTTGGTTGCGTGTTCGCGTGTTTCGATCTCCGTGCTGGTGAACAGAGCATCCGCGAGCTTTACGGTGCTGGCGAATTTTACGTCTTTCAATATACTAGTCTTCATACCTTGTTTTGTTGTTTTTGTTGTTTTGTTAGATACCATACAAGCTCGTAAGCTCGGTGGTAGAAAGATGTTTAACAGCCACCCGCTTTGGCTTCCGCGCTTTGGCGGTGAGGCGTGGCTTGCGTGCTTCACGTTCAGCCACCTTCTTTACCCGTGCTTCCTGAAGCATAGCGGTGCGTTCAGCACTTGCGGTCATAAACCGCCCGAAGTTACTAATCGTGGCTTCAACCAACACGTGCTTGCGATTCTGTTCTTCGACGTGGATGTCACTCCGCAACACCAAAGTGCGGATCACAGTATCATCACACGCGTAAGTCTGCAACACCGTAACCTCCACGAGCTTCGTCGGGGTCAACCCATACCAATCTCGCAGCACACTCCTCTGTCCAGGTGTCAGCGCATACTTACGACCTACTACGAGCCGTCGGGTCAACACCGGCCGTCCACCCTCAAAATGCTCCGCAATCCCTTCACCAACCTCAAGCCTCCACCTCAGGTCTTCCTCATCCGGCACCATCCGCACCTGCTCAAGTAAGTCCTCAAACTCACCAAGCACAGCCCGTGCCATTTTCAGCCCGTGCTTGTGCAACAACGCGCAAGCCTCACGCACCGCCTTCTCCTCCTTCACCGCCGGATGGTTTTCCGGGTCATACACCTCATTGTTCATACTCATATCCATACCTTTCATTTAAGATTGCCTTCAGCTTGCACCCCACAAGCCTCTCCCTTATGCTATCCTCTCGCGCCGAATGGACCCCGACCTACCCCACGCCCAGTCGGTGTCAATTCCTGACATCAACCAGAGCCTCAGCGACCCTCCCTCGTGCCTCGTAGCATCCTCGTAGCCTCCGTATGCGTTGGCTGGGTGGTTGTGAGCTTCGAGCTTCGCTCCTGCACTTAAGCCCAACCGGGCAAGCACGCAGCCTTGAAGCCTCGTAGCCTCACCCACCCGCCTCCGAATCTTCAAATCTTTTTCGTGCGTGGGTGGGTGCGCCACCCACTATCCCCCCTATCCGCCAAGCTATGAGGCATTGCAAGGGGGGCTGAGGCAGGCAGTCACCCCATA
>Ga0222673_1000129_pt1 | contig 45604 bp, 63 predicted proteins | sample AntAcemetagen801_FD_179845 | JGI IMG/M metagenome (GOLD analysis project Ga0222673, IMG submission 179845) | Saline water microbial communities from Ace Lake, Antarctica - #801 | ecosystem: Environmental > Aquatic > Non-marine Saline and Alkaline > Saline | place: Antarctica: Ace Lake...
AATGTAGGAATAAGTACAACTAACCCAACTGAACCTTTTACAGTTATTGGAAATAGCCTTTTAAATTCTGTTCTAGTCACAAATGCTGATTCGTCTTTATCTTCTAGCCCATATGTTCTAATAGCTAGGTCTTCAGGAGCAGGTTCTGGGATTTATGCAGATGCTGGTAATCTTGTATTACAACCGAGAGGAAGCATTTCTGGGAGAGGAACTTATATTTTAGATGGTGGGGGAGATATTAATATGTCAATTTTAGATGGAGGCAACGTAGGAATAGGAACATCAACACCAGAAGCCCTCTTTCATGTCTCAGAAGCAACTGCAACTACGACAGCAGAATTTGGAAATGATGGAGGTACTTCACCTTCCTGTATGAAATTCCAAGACACAGACGGAGCAGGATGGACATATTGTACTTTCCTTAATGGAACTATGACATGCGATACTAACTCATGCGAATAATTCTATGAAAAAAATATTATTAACAATTAGTAGTATAGGAATATTAGTATTAGGTTTTAATGCTTTTGCTATACAAACTAAGACGATTAATTATCTTAGTGGTAATTATGGAATAGGAACAACTACACCAGTATCAACATTAGAAGTAGCAGGGATAATATCAAGTGAGGGTGTTTATGGAGAAATACACGTAGCAGACGGAAGTACAGCACAAAGTATTCCTACAGGTTTAACTTATACAAAACTAACAGGCTTTACAGACAATGGACTTTCAAACAATGTAACCCAGCAGTAGCTAGCGATAGTATTACATTAACGAAAGCAGGAGTATATAGATGCTCTGCCTCAATAAGTGCAGCCAGTGCAGGAGTAGCAACTTTCAGAACATCAGTCTTCTTAAATGGAGTAGAACAACATCAGTGCCATAACCTTAGAAAATATGCTAATGCTAATGACTTTGGTGCATCTTCGATCACAGGATTTATGAGAGCAACAACTACTCCGGTAAGTGTTGATTTAAGAGTAAGACACGACGATGGTGGTTCAGAAAACTTTACTCCTAGTTATATGAATCTTACTGTAGAATATGTTGGAGAATAAAGTAAGAAATACTTAAGATAGACAAACGACTTTATAACTCTTTACACTAATCATTATGAAATCTTTATTAATTCTACTTTTACTATTTATTAGCTACTCTATACCAAGTGATGATTTAAGATTGATCGTAGAAAAACAGAAGCAACACGAAATATATCTAAGCCAAATAAAAACAGAGACTAATATTCCATTAGTAATAAATAATGTATCTAATAAATTAATTGATGAATCAAATGAGAAATATAATCCAAAACATAATTTTTCTACCTATGATGATTTTATTCTTAGGATTTATTTATTTTATAACAACTATAAGATGGATAGTATTCGGAACAGAAACTGATAGAGAGAAAGCAGGATATGAGCCTAGATAATTTAATGATTTCAATTATGTGTGATTTGCTTGTCTTGTATTTATTAATGAGTGCAATTAAAAACAAAGATGTATAATTAACTTACATAATATTATGGAAAAAGTAAAAGCATTCTTCCAAACAAAACTTGGAAGACACGTTCACTCGTTTGGAAAGACATACGTCACTGTCTTTATTGGTACGTATTTAGCTTTAAACGGCTTACTAGATGAAGTTAATGCTTTATCTAATATACAAGGACTACAAGAGTTAAATCTAGCAGACGTCAGTACATTGCTTATCAGTGCTAAGTTTGCTTTCTTATCAGTTATAAGAAATCTTTATAAATTGTTAATGGATTAATTACATGTCTAGAACTACTATAAATAAAAATTCAACAGTCTCGATTACTTTGATGGTATTAATACTGAGTGGAGCAATCTCTATTACAGCTTTTCTATTTTCAATCAAGAGTGATGTCAGATCAGTATGTGAAGAAGTTAAAGGTATCAAAGAAATGATTACAATGCTTCATGGAAATGACAAGACTGCAATTAACAAAGAATAATATGGATGATCAAATTAAAAAAGCATTACATTCTTTAAACTCACTAAGAGTTAAAGAGAAAGGATGGGATATCTCAAATGAATTACCAGATGCGAGAGATAAGCAATTCAGTGAATCATTCAAAGAAGAGATAGCAGGTGCTTCAATTCCTTCGATCTTTAGATACGAAGAGAAAGAACTACCTAAGAGACCTTTTCAAGATCACATTCTAAGTTGCGTAAGTTGTACATGTACTTACATAAACATGTTCCATTCTAAGAGAGAGAATAACGCAGTTAAGTTATCATGGAGAGACGTATACGCTAACGTGAGACATTATGCTGGTGGTACTTCTGTCAGAGAGAATCTAGATTGGTTAAAGCATAAAGGACAATGCTTAGACTACACACTACCAGAGAGAGAATACTTTCTTGGAGAACCATCTATGCAAAATAAGAATCTAGTACCAGCGAAAGCAAGGCAAGAAGCAGAGAGATACAAGATAGCTTCTTACTATTACTTAAAACCATATTCAAAGTTAGAGATGAAGACTGCTATTCTTAAAGCACCAGTTGGAATATGTATTGATATCTGTAGAAATTGGTATACTACGAAACCAGGAGTTGCTATTCAGTGGGATAACAAACCGAGGGGAGGTCATTTAGTTTCTTTGATTGGTTGGACATCGCAAGGTTATATCGTAGCAGATTGGGATAACAGAGAATATAAATTATTAAGCTATAACTATCCACTCAAACTTGCATTCTTTATATGCGATAAGAGTGACTTTAAAAAGGATATGCTAAAGCCAAGAAAAGTAGAAAATTCAAGTCGATTATTAGTAATACTCCCTAATGGGAAATATCAATTCATTTCTAGTTCTGCTCAATGGGCATCTCTTAATGATAAGAAATTATTACAAGGAGAAACAAAGCTTATTACAGAAAGCGAACTTAAGAAGATGGAGAAGGATGAAGAACCATTAGTAGTCGTAAAATAATATGAGTAAAAAGTATAGCGAAATCGATGTTGATCTACAGGATCTATTCGGGTCTACTGCTAACATCAAGATCGATAAAGTAGTTAGAAAAAGATTATTTAATAAAGTATTAGATGATCTAGGTTTATTTGCTAACTGGTCATTTGCGATCAGAAGAATAAATTTTAATTACTTGAAAGACTTAGGAGAATATAACGTAGAGAACTACTTAGGTCTAACTGATTACAAAGCTATCAAATCGTTAGGAGGAGTTGCAGTAATACACGAAGACGACTACGAACCACAGCATGTTAATGGATTGAAGATAAGAGATAAGAAGTTTAGTGGCAGAGGTCATTCATGCTTTCAAAGAGTAGCTGATACAATGATCGATGGAGTTCCATATCTCTTAGCTAATCTGCAAGCAAGTAGTACTTTACAGATCTCTGGATTAGATGCTTTAACTAATGAAGGAACATGGTCAGTAGTAGGTGATGCAATTAACTTAGCAGTAGATACACAAGAGTATAGACAAGGTAATGCTTCTCTTAAATTTGATATAGATGTAAGTGAAGAGGTTGGTAATTACGCTGGTATTACTAACTCTACTATTAATTCAATTGATCTTACTGATTATGCATTCGCATCTGATTTCTTATTAAGAACTTATTTACCAGAGTCAACTGATGTAGAGTCTATTGAATTAAGAATTGGTAGCTCTAGTTCTGCTTATTATAAAATGACAACTACAGTTCCTATTAATAATACAGAGTTAGAAGATGGATGGAATAGAGTTAAGTTAGCATTTGATAATAAGACTACAGTTGGAGTACCAGACATAACTTCAATCGTATATGCAGAGTTAAGAATTAATTATGCAGCAGGATATACAGATCAGCAAGTAGCTAGATTTGATGACTTACAATTAAATAAGAGATTCCAATTAGATATGTCTTACTTCTCTTCTTTCTTTGCAAAGTCAGCAGCTGGAGTAAGACAACAGTATATAGTAGCAGACACAGATGTTCTCGTAGCTTCTAACGATGTTGTTAATGCATTAGAAGAACTAACATTCTATCAGATGCAAAGAACTACTAAGAGTTTAAAGAAAGCAGACAGAGATGAAGCATTCTTAAATTATAGAGCAATAAGAAATCGATTAAGACATAGATATGGTTATGCAATCAAGAGAGGATCAAGACATGTTAAAACTCAACGATAAAATATGGAAAATTTACTAGACAAAACAAAGTTTCTTGGTTTATTCACGAGACAACCAGTCACAAAGAATAGGCCAGATACAGCAGCAGTAGCTTTGAATGTTAAGATTACTGGAGAAGGAGTAGAACCTGTTAAGGGTTATACATTCTTTGGTAAGACTAAAGACTTAACTGCAAGACAGAAGATATCAGATGCGTTCACATTCATTCTTCAAAGTGGAGAAGAGATACCAATGAGAATATTAAATGATACGTCAAATAATATTGTCCAATGGTACGATGCTACAAATGATGACTGGTATGACCTACTTGCTATCACAGTTGATACAACTGTATCATTTCAAGACTATAATGCAAGCACAGAGAATGCTATCTACTTTGGAAATGGAGTTGATAACCATACTAAGTGGTCAGGAAATAAAACAAGATTGACAGCAGCTATTACAGCGACTGATACAGATATTCCAGTAACAAGTACAGATGGCTTTGAAGCTACTGGTACAATCACTTATAATGGAACAGAGATCGCTTATACTTCAAAGACTGCAACGACGTTTGTAGTAGGTTCTGCTCATGCATCAGCTGGAGCAGACGATGGGGTAGCTGAAGCAGCAGATGATGCTTCTCTCGCAGGAGTAGCTTTAAGTAAGATCTTACTGTCAGCTCATAACAGAATGTACTTAGTGAATGAATCAGATCCTAACTCTATTGAATATTCTAAAGAAGGAGATGCAGAGAATTGGACATCAGGAGCTAACAGAGCAGACGCTGGAGTGGAAGACTTTCCAGTAGTTGGTGGAAGAATCAATGGACTAGCAGTCTTAAGAAACTATATTGTGATCTTTAAAGACAGAACGATTCTTATGTTCAAATGGGAATATCCAACTTCTACAACTAAAGTACCAGCTTATGAGCATGTTGTAATTGGTAGTAATATTGGCTCAATCACTCACAAAGGGATTGCTAATATTTATAAAGAGTTATTCTATACAACTAACAACGGAATTAGATCACTTACACAAAACTTAGTTACAGGCCAATGGGATGCTGATCCTTTAACTGGTCCGATTGATGCTTCAATCAAGTTATATGATTTTGATGAAAGTGCATCAGTATACGATGACGCAGAAGATGTTTACCTAGTAGCATGTAAATCTAAATCTACGATGACTCATAACGATAGAGTTATCGCTGTCTGGTTTTATATAGACGACACTGGGGCAAGAAGAAAAGGTTTCTCGATTCTAGATTGGAATGTAGCATGCTGGTTCCACTATGATCAGAAGTTATTCTTTGGATCTTCAGTCGATGGAAATACTTACCAAGCATTCAATTCGCATACTAGAGATGGTACTGCTTTAATTTCTATCTACACTAATAATAGGGATGACTTTGGAAAGAAGAGCTTGAAGATATCAGATGCGCTTATGATTGAAGGATTAATAGCACCAGGTACAGAGATTGAGTATACTATCTTCTTTGATGGAGGTAATACTGGTAGCCAAGTATTCACAATTAAATCAACTGGAGTATATGTTAAAAAGAAGAAGATAAATACTTTAGGTTCATTTAAACTTGGTGAAGCAGTGTTAGGACCAGAGATAGCTGGCTTAGAGAATCTACAGCAATTCAATATTACAGTACCATTAAGAAACTCTAATTTCTATGATTTACAAATACAAAGAAGATCAACAAAACTATCTAGTAATTATTTAATATATTATGAGGGAATAATCGATACGTCAGAATCGTACGATAGTCCTCATGAAGAAGCTTAATATGAAGAAAACTTTAATCTGCTTTTTACTTCTATGCTTATTAGCTCCCGTAGCAATACAAGCAGAAGTTAACCAAGCAACATTAATACACAAAGTATTTGGTACAAGAAAGGTCGTTAACATTGGAGATAAAGATGTCTTCGCTGGGGGATATATTCTGGAGACTCCTGACGTAAGAATTAAATATGGTTTAGACTCAGAACCAGATGTAGCTGGTGCAGTCAAAGGATTCAGACCTTCTGGATTCTTTACTACTCTAGCTTCTTTCTTAGCAGAAGGAGGAACAGAGACTACACTCTCTGTGACTAGTCTAACTCTCCCAGACGGAACATCTTTAAATGATTCTTACTATGGAGATCTTCTAATCTTAACAATAGGAGAAGGAGAATCTGAAGAGAAGATATCAGTTAGTACTTTAAATGAAACAACACTAACTTTTACAATTACAGACAGAGGACATGAGTATGGAAGACTAGCTACTACTACTGCTAACATCTTGGCTCATTATCCAGGTGATATAGTATTTGTTTCTAATGATGACCATTTCTTGAATCAACAGTACATGGATTTAGATTCTGATCAAACAGTCGCTGGAACTATCACGTACGTCAATTACCCAGTAATCTCTGGAACAAGTTTAGCAACTATTCCACGTCAGTTAGTTACTAAGCAACAGTTAGATGCAACTGCATTCTCTGGGATAGCAAGTTCAACAGAAGATACTATTGGTGGAATTGAACTTGGAACATTAACAGAGATAGCTTCTAGTAGTTATAGCATTACAGATCCGAAAGCATTGCATACAAGATACGCAACGTCAACACCTTGGAGCGATACTATAGGAGCTGGATATACTTGTGTTACAGAAGATGATGGGAATATTAGTGCAGACTGCTTACCGTTCGGAAGTGAGACAGTTGAAATAGCTACTACTACTCAATGGGGAGTATTTGGAGGTTTGATGCCAACTGGTTCTATAACAGCTTATGCAACATCGACTGCTCCACAAGGTTGGTTAGTTGCAGATGGTTCAGAAATTGCTTCTACTACTTATGCATCGCTATTTGCAGTCATCGGATATACTTACGGGGGAACTCCAGGAGGAGATTTTAATCTACCGAACTTAAATGGAAGAAATATTATTGGATATGGTTCAGCTACAACAACAATAGACACAATGGGAGAAACTGGAGGAGAAGATGAACACGTGCAGAGTATTGCAGAAATGCCAGCCCATACTCATAGCAATATAGCAGATGAAGCGGACAGAAGTTATAGTTTTTCATCTGGTGGGCCTAGTGAAGGTGATTTAGCTGGAGGAGGAACAACAGGTTCAGCAGGAAGTGGTACAGCTTTCAATGTATTAGACCCTTTCATTGTATTACAATACATAATTAAATATTAATATATTAAAAATATGGAACCAGAGCAACTAATACAAAGACCAGGAGCTGCTAATGCAATCAGATTAGCTGATACTGGTTTTAAAGATTTAGAAGAAGCATCAGATATTGGTGGATTCTCTCCTGTATCAAAAGATACTCAAGTTCTTCCAGAAGGTAATGGTCGTTCTGGAGTAGAGAACTTCACAGTAAATAACTTAGCTAACGGAGATGGTAACGCAGATGACATTGATTTAGGAGAAGAAGACGATATCTCTTTCTCTGATACATTCTCTACTAGAGAAGACTTTGATACACGAGTAGCTGCAGAGAGAGAAAGACTCGAGACATCTGGTGAAACAGCTAGGTCTGCAGCAGAAGCTAAGATCGCTGCACAATTCGAACCATTCATAGAAGATGCTGAGAAGTTCAAAGTTGATATTGGAGAATCTACTAGAGGAGAGTTTGGTACGAACAGAAGATTATCAACTGCTGCTTTATCATTTGTAGATACAAGAGTAGCTGCAGCACAAGAGAAGATAACAGAATTAGAAGATAAGAGAGATGCTGCTATAGCAAGTTTAGATACTACATTAGCAGAAAGTATTGAAGCAGATATAAAGACATTCAGAACAAACGAATTATTCTGGATCCAAAGACAAGATGATTTAGCTAAGCAGAAGTTTGACCAAGATCTTGCAATCGATAAGCTTGGTATCTCGAAAGACACAGCTTCACTAGCACAAGCAAGAGAAACTAGGTTAGCTAATTCAGATTTAAGAACTAAGACTCTTGATAATATAAGTAAGATAGCAGAAAGTAATATTACACTTGACCAGATCTCTGCAGAAGAAAGAGATAAGTTTGAAACAAGAGCTGGCTTACCACAGGGTTCGTTTGAAGCTATCTTTAATAATTTACAAGAAGCTAAACAAGCTGAACAGTTTGGAGACGAAGTTAAATTACACCAGTCTCTCTCTACTCTATTAGATTCAGTAGCAGAAGGAACAGAATTAGTAATTGGCGATAATGTCTATAAAGGATCTAAGGGACCAGATGTTAATATCATTACTAAAGAAGATACTAATGGTAATGTACTATCAATCGGTTTAGATAAAGACACAGGAGAAGAAATCTATCGTACTAGCTTAGGTCATATCGGTAAAGGATTTAAAACAAGTACAGCAGGAAGTGGATTTACTCTAGCATCTGGGGCTAAGAATAAAATGATTGCAGCTGGAGTCTCTCTCGATGATATCAATGCTTTACAAACGAACATTAAGAATGGTCATTCGCTAGACGATATATTCAATGCAGAAGGTACAGAGATCTCGACTGAACAGCAAACTGTTATTCGAAATGCAATGAGTGGAGTCACTCCTACAGTTGGAGACTTTGATAACTTAACAGATGACCAATTTTCAACTGCATACTTATCTCCTTTCGCAAGTAAGAGCGGGAAAGTCGATGGAAAAGAATTCTTAAAGAAATCTAATGCAGACACAATACTAGAAGCTGACAGAAGAGGATTCTTCGATGACGATGAGACAGGCTTCGTAGAAACTCAACTCGATCGAATCAAATTTGGATTTGCTGTATTTACAGGAGATCAAGCAGAGAAAGAAAGATTAAGAAATAAGAATAAATAAAACTTATGCCAATATCAATACTATCTAAAAAAGAAAAGTCAGGTTCGATCCCGATATTTGCTAGAGGTACGAAAATACAAGCTAGAGAACCAGATGTTTCTGTAGTTGACTTAGAAGACACAGGAACAGTAGAGATCGTACCTCTTGGTCAGAGAGAGAGAGACGTAGACATCGTTGACTTAGAAGGAAATAAAATCTTGACTAGTTTTAATAAGTCAACATCAGAAAGCTTGAGTGAAAGCGAATCTCTTAACTTCAAAGAAGGTGAAGGAGTAGAAGACAAAGACTTTGAACCAGGTCCTAGAGTTAGTTCTAGTAGAAGAGATATACTTGGTAAGGAAAGAACTATACCACTTACGAATACAGAGAAGATACGTTCAGCTATTACTACTCTTACTTCACCACAGTTTAAAGAGACTATCTCAGATCCTAAGACTTTGAAACTATTAGGAACATCTGTTATCTCTTCTAGTCTTTCTGCTATTAAAGGATTTGATGGAGCAAGTGTTACTAGCTCGAATCTTGGAGACCAGTTTATAGGTGCTAATAACGAAGAGCTTGCAAAGCTTGCAGAAGATAATCCAGAGATATCTGAGTTCATTCAAAGTTTAGGATTCTCGTTATCAACTATAGCACCAGCGATATTAACTGGTATGGGAGTAGCTGCTATACCTCTACCTGGTACGAAGAGAGCAGCACCAGTAGTTGGTTCTGCAGTAGTTGGTAAGTTAGCATTCAATATGGTCTCCTATCAAATTACACAAGAATACTTAGAGATGAAGAATCAAGAGTCTATACAATCAACTGGAAAAGGAATAACAATAGAAGAAGAGAAAGCATTGAAAGAAGAATTTCAATCGAAAGCTACTGAAGCTGGCTTATGGGAAGCAATCCCAGAAGCAGCTGGTAGTTTAATAGGATTCAATGCTCTGTCTGCTCCATTGACTAAGATGTTTGGTAAGAACGTAGCAACTAAACTCTTAACTAAAGGAGGTACTGTATTAGCAGAAGAATTAACGACAGAGACTATAACAGAACTAGGTCAATCAAACTTGAGATACGAAGCTAAGCTACCAGGAGGGAAAGAGATTAACTGGTCGAGTCCTGATGATTGGAAAGCAGCTCTAGCAGCAGTAGCTCCTATGACAGCAGCTATTACTTTTGTAACAGGTGGAACAATAGGGCTAGGTCTTAAAATTAATACACTAGCGAGAGAAGTACAAGATAAAGATTTGATGAATAACTTCTCTATTAAAATAAAAGAATTATCTGATGAAGTAGTAAAGAATGAGAAAGGATTCATTAAGATACCTGGTAAAGAAGAAGCAGCTGCACCAGAAGCATTTAAAGATTTTGAAGATCTATCAATAAAGACTTTAGAGAAACTAGAAGGAAAGACTACAGTCTCTCCACAGTTCATATCTGATTTATCTAATGCTCCTGATTTGAAACAACCAGAAAGAGATTTGATAAGAAGAACGTTAAGAGAGTTACCAGAAGGAAAAGTTAATGTTAAAGACTTTGCAGATAAGATTAAAACAAGTCTTGTACCATTAGAGACAATCGTTAAAGGAAAACAATCTCTTAAATATGAGAACATTGTCTTGCCAGATGAACAGAGGGGAGAGATAGCTGAGTACGACGAGCATCTTTACGAGAGTCCTATTAAAACATCAGCTGGAGAAATACATTTTGGTAGATTTGCACCAAGATACTTTGCTCATACAAGAATCGAAGACCTTGCTATAGAAGGAAGAGGACCAAGAGACGTTGAAGAAGGTGCAATAGAGCAAGACGATATGAGAGCAAGTGATACAAGAAGAATTATAGAATTACAATCTGACTTATTTCAAAGAGGTAGATTAAAAGCAGAAGCAAAGGTTAGTAAAGGAGTCGAGTATTATAAAAAGATTGGAGCGAACGAAGACGTAATTGCTAGACAATTAGAGTTAGAGAAGATTAGACAAGAAGAGTTAGAACAACTACAACCATACAGAAACAACTGGTTCGAAAGAATAATCAAAGAAGAAATTAAACAAGCAGCTACAGATGGTAAGAACACTTTACAGTTTCCTACAGGAGAGACTGCTATGCAAGTTGAAGGATTATCAGGAGGAGAAGCGACTGCAGATGCAATCGAAGATTTTACAGAGGGAGAGACTGTCCAGCACCAAGGAAGAGACTGGCTAGTTACTAGTGCACATCCAAGTGAAGGAGACATGACTGCTTTTCCACTAGATAAACTTGCTGCAATAAATAAAAAATTCAATGTTAAAATAACAGAAAAAGATATTGCTAATTTTGAATTCAACCAGTATACTAGTGACGACGAAACTCTCGACGCAATCGAAGAAGCAGTCTCTAACTTAGAAGAGAATATCGCAAGGACAGAAGATGTAGATAAATCGAATCCAATCTATAAATTCTACGAGAAAGATATACGTAAATATCTCAAACGTATTAGACCAGATATGAAAAGAGTAACTGATGAGCAAGGAGTCGAATGGTTCCAATTAGATATCACAGAACAAGATGCTACGAAACCAGTCACAGCTTTCTTTACAAGTGAAGGTAAAGACTTTGTATTTGGTACTACACCAGAGAAGATGAAAGAACAATTAACTAAGATCTTAGGAGAGATTGATTTTAAAGCATTAGACTTTATCCCTGGAGGTAAGTTAGGATTTATGGTAGACCAGATGATTAGAGTCTTAGAACTGAATGGTAAAGTATCAGAGACAGTTGCTTATCACGAAGCATTCCATTACTTTGTTAATACACTAGGAGGTAAAGAAGCTAATGTATTAACTGATTGGATATTAGAAAATAAGAAAGACGATGTTGAAGCATTGAAGAAAGCTAACCCAGAACAAGCAGAGAGCTTATCAGATATTGAAATGGCAGAAGAAGTATTAGCTAATGAGTTCGCTAGATATATGCGAAAAGGTACTACGTGGTCTGCTAAGTTTAAAGCATTCTTTGATAGACTATTACAGAAGATAGAATTATTTAAACAAGACGGAGATGTTATTAGTGAACTATTTAATAGAATCAAAAGAGGAGAAGCTAAAGACTTAACTGGTAAAGCAAGTACTATAAGAAAAGACTTTATCTCAGTTGATCCATTCATTGAAGGAAGCAAAGTAAAAGTAGTTAGATTTAGTAAGCCAGAGTTTGTTAACACAGACAATTTTAGAGGAGGAACTTGGTATGCGACAGAAGATAGTTCTACATTTGATTTTCAGAAAGAATTTGAGGGAATCGTTGGAGGAGAGAAAAGAACAGATGAAACTTTGATCTTAAACAATCCTCTCATTATTAAAGATGCAGACGTAGTCATTGGGTCCAGAAATGTTATCGAGAGTGGCTACGAGAACTTCTTACCAGAGAGAGAGAGAGAGTTAGCTAACAGAGTCGAAGAAGATATCTTCGAAGTAAAAGATAGCGATATTAACGCAATCCTAACTAGAAATGGTAATACGCAAGCAGAAATAAAAAAAGTAATTAACTCTACAAATAAAATTGATGCAACAATGGATTTGATTGTAGCAGAAGGACTTAGAAAAGAAGGATACGATTCATTGATATTACAGAACACATTTAAAGACAAAGTAATTGACCAGCATATTTTCAAGATTAAAGACAAAGCTCAACAAGAGTTAGATATAATTAAGAAAGAAATAGAAACTAAAGTCTCTAAGAAAGCACCAAGACTTAAAGCTATAAAGACTGGAGAGAAGAGAGGAGCTAGAGTTACTAAGAAGATAGAAGTAAGAGTTGCTAAGAGAGAAGTATCTGCAGAGAAGAGGCAAAAGAAAAGAGAAGTTAAAGCAGCAGTACAAGAAACATCTAAGAATATTAATGCAGACATTAAGAATAAAGCAACTGATGTACAAACAGCTAAGAATGAAGTAGTAAGATTTGCTAGAAAGAATTTATCTCTCTCAGACAGAGGAAAGCTATTACCAATCATGCGAGATATAACTTCTTTCAAAGATCTAGGTAAAGCAAAGAAGAGAGCAGATGAATTAATTGATGAAGCTAGAAAAGAAGAAGCATTAATAGCTGCTATAGGTAAAGAGAGAAGTAAGGTTGCATTTATAAAACAGTTAGCTCAATTAAATCAAACAGCGATGAATCACATCAAGAAGAAGTTAGGAATCAATAGACCATTACGAAAAATGTCTTTTGAAGAATTAGAAAGAGTAGTAGATGAATTGAAAAGAAGATTAAAATTTAAAAGGGACAGGGGATTACTACCGACAGTATCTAAGACAGATCAAGAAGTATCTGAGAATGTTTATCTTGGTAATAGAATCGTTAAAGATCAAAATGATTTCAGTGTTAAGAAAACATTAGGCAAGATTGGTAAAAGTTTAGGAGAAGCTTTAGATCCTATCTTCACTCCTATCTCTACTAGATTAAAGAATATCGATCAATCTCTTAAGAATGCATTAAGGAAGTTTGAATTTAAGTTAGGATTACAATTACAATCAGATCGAAATCAAGCTAAGCCATTCTTAAAGAGTATGAAGAATTTAGAACGAAATGATTTCTTAGATTTAGATCTAGCTTTAAAGAATGGAGATGCTAAGACTATTAATAGAATAGTTAAGAAGTATAATCTAGAAGATGAGTATGCTGATGTCAAGAAGATGCTAGATGATATTTATGATAGAGCTGATGCAGTTGGATTTGATATCGGTTATAAAAGAAATTACTTTCCTAGAACAATTAAAGATACAAAAGGATTCATGGATTATATACAAGGAAGTGATGACTGGAGTATTATTGATGAAGCAATCAAAAGAAAAGAAACTTCATTAGGAGATAGCTTATCTCTCGATGAGAAAGCTAGTTTAATTAATACAATGATAAGAGGTTACGCTGGAGGTATAGCATTATCAGAAACTGGTCAAATGAAAACCAGAAGTATTGATTTAATTGATGGAGAGTTAAACCAATTCTATTCTGAAGCTAACTTATCTTTATCTCAATATATCTCTGGAGTTAACGATGCTATTGAAGCAAGAAGATTCTTCGGTAAAGAAATTAAGATCTTAGATAAAGAAGGAGAAGAGATAACTGATATCGATCAAAGCATAGGTCATTACATTGCTAAGCTAACAGCAGATGGTACAATCAGAGCTAGCCAAGAGAAAGAGTTATCTAGTATATTAAAAGCTAGATTCGATCCTAAAGCAATGCATGGAGTATTAGGAGTTATTAGAGATCTGTCTTATATAGATGTATTAGGAAGTCCTCTTAATGCTTTAACACAGTTAGGAGATTTAGCTTTCGCATTTTATAAAGGAGGAATCGTAGAGACAGTTAAGAATGCACCTGGTGCTTTAATCAATAAGTCTAAGATTAAGAAAGAAGACTTAGGAATAGAAGAGATTGGAGCAGAGTTCGCTGGAGATAGTAAGATAAAGAATGTATCAGATATAGTAATGAATATCACTGGATTTAAGAAACTAGATACTCTAGGTAAGAATACTTTAGTCTCAGCTGCTATCTCTAGGTATCAAACTGAATTTAGAAAGAGTAATCCTAATAAGTATATCAACCAAAAGATAGACGAGATCTTTGGTGAAGAAGCTGAACAAGTTAAGAGAGACTTAAGAGATGACTATATTTCAGAGAACGTTAAGTACTTAGCTTTTAATGAACTCTTAGATGTACAACCTGTTTCGTTATCAGAGATGCCAGAGAAATACTTAAGTGGTGGTAATAATAAAATCTTATACATGCTTAAGACATGGACGATTAAGAAGTTAGATGTATATAGAAATGATGTCTTTAGATTAATGAAAACTGATAAGCCTCAAGCACTGAAGAATCTATTTAGATTAGCAATGTATTTAATCTTAATGGAAGCAGGAGTCGATGAACTCAAAGACTTTGTATTAGGAAGAGAGACTTCATTCAAAGATAAAGTAACTGATAACATTGCTAAGCAAGTTGGCTTCAGCAGATATACTACTACTCAAATAACGAGAGATGGTTTAGGTAGATCTTTATTCGAACAGATCGTACCACCTACTCAAGCAGCAGATAGTTTATCTAAAGATGTTATTGGTGGATTCAAAGACTTCGATACAATTAAAGACGTTAGCAATTTAAGAACTATTAAATCTATTCCAGTTGGTGGTAAGTTATACTATTACTGGTTCGGGAGAGGAAGTGATAGTACATCTAGAAAAAGTAGCATTAAAACTAAGAAGATTACTATCCCTAAAATAAACATAAAAAAGATAAAAATAAAGCCTATAAAGATCAGTATATAGGCAGCAGAAAAAGCACCTAAATCGTGCCTTTTCATTGAAGATGATATATTCTATAGGTATATCATTTTTGATTGTAAATAGAGAGCATCTCTTAGCTTTGAGACACTGCCAAAAGCGTAGTATTACGTAGAGTTTCTGTAACCTTAAGTTATATCTTCTTAATGAAGAAGTATTTGAATGGCCAGATCTTCTCGTACCATTTGAGCTTGGTAGCATGACTAGCTATGAATCGCTTCTCGAATTCTTCAGATTGCATTAGTAGCGCTGGTGGATTAGTCTGCATTGCTAATGAATCTAGGTGAGCATTAAATAGCATATTTTGCATGACGGTATGTTGCATCGCTTTCTTTCTAAATTCTAGTTCTAGTTCTTTTATATCTGTCATATTATTGTAGTATATCTATATGTCTTGTTTCGATCCTACCGAAATCATTGACTATAGCTTCTACTCTTTTCTCTCCTCGCTTAACAGGTTTATCTTTTCTAATGTGTTTGTGTTCACTTATGATTTGAATAATTTCCATACTTTATTTATTCTTATGTTTATTAAATCTATTATATTTAGCTACGATGTATTCTAATCTCTGGCCAGCTGCTATTGATTCCCAAGCTGGTACATCTTTTAAGTTGATTCTTACTAACTTACCACTTTGCTTTCCATCGACATCTACGTACTCTCCATAGATATCATAATACTTGTTACCAATTCTTATGACAGCATGTGAATTTTTAACTTCTTTATAAGCTATTGCTTTAGGATAGATAGACTTCATGACCTGAAAGAGACCATAGCATCCACCGAATGTATAGACGATAGCAGCATCATGGAAACTTCCTCTGATTGCTTTTAATACTTTTAAGATGTCTTTATGCATTTTCTTTATTCTTAATTAATAATTTCTTCTTAGCTGCTGATTTATGTTGATTGATTTTCATCTGAGCTACTTGACAAGTCGGTGAGCACATCTTTCTAGCTCCTCCTTCAAATTCAGTTCCACATACTGGGCAGATCTTTTTCTTAGTACTCTTGAGATATCTATTAGAAAACTTGACTGGACCAGAGACATTACTGTTCTTTGGTTTTCTTCCATCGTCGCAACTAATACAGAAGCTTTTTCTTTTCATGTTCTGACCACCAGGTCCAAGACATACTTCGATCTGGTCAAAGTCTTCCATTAGTTTAAATTGTTTGCATCTACTGCATTGAAATTTCTTTTCCATATATTTATTAATAGTTTGTAAAAGTAGAGGGGAGCTTGTTGTCCCCTCTTTAGTTTAGACATACTTCGCGAGCATGTTGTTTCCCATCGAGTCAGCGAATCTTACGTATTGGCAGTGGTCAAATAACCAAGTATTACTTGTGTTGACCCTTGCTCTTACCCATCCACCAAATTTAGGAGTCCACTCGATCGTATAACTATAATGCTTCTTTGGTGTTATACCCCACCACTCTTTGTCAGGAAGTCTTATTACTTGATCTTCGTTAGACATATTTCCCCCTAGTGTAAAGAGCCTCTATAATGTGACTTGTTTGTCCTCTCCAGAAATAATCGAGTAGATAATGTATGATCTCTTCTGGAGTCTTGTTATCAAACAGCCTGTGATAATCTCGATGCCTATACATATCAATGTATACCATGTTCTTGTTAGAAGTCTTTCCACCTCTTGAACTTGGGATGATATGATGACCATCGATTTTCTGACCTTGTGCTTTCTTCTTCTCTATCATTCGTCTCTCTTTCCGAAGTTTCTTCTTTTCTTTTGAAGCCATCTTGCTCCTCCTTATATAGTTGGTAGTAAGACCAAATTGCTTTGGCAGTATTGTGGCATCCAATTCTTTCTAATTCTTGCATAATCAAAAGAACTTTTACTAAACCCATGATTGACTCCTTTTAGATTAACGTAATTAGCTGATTACTATCACCAAGAATTAGTGATAGCATATAAAATAACTAAGTCTATCTAATGTCTAATAGCAATGGAAGACTTCTAACATACCCACCGTATGATACGATGACAGCTGAATAGTTTCCTGCTTGTAAAGTAAAGATCGAAGTGTGACCTGTTCCATAGTTTGCATCTTCTACTCTTTGTAGTTGTCCGTCTTTGTAAATCTCTACGTAGCTATTAGTAAACTGATTAGTTAGCCACTGTAGTTTGACATTACCATATCCAGCAAACTCTCCTGGAAAGTATACGATTGAATCTGCAATAGAGATTCTCTCACTTCCTGGTGCTATCCTGTTAGTAAAGACAACAATTAAACTACTAGAACTCGATGGTACTTGAATGCAAGCACCTAGTGCATCTTCTGTACCAGCTCTTCCACCTGATGTGCAAGAGTCTCCTAACGCAGCCGATGTTGTATTAACATTAGCTCCGGTGCTCAGTATTAGAGCGATCACAATCATAATTGCAATCTTATATAAATTTCTCATATATTTAAAATGAATGATGTATTAAGTCCTGGTACTGGGTGATAGATTGGGCCTGTTTGGAAATCGTCACAGACAGTTATATCGAAATGATATCCTTTCTGCCACATCTTCAGACCGATTACTTCTTTTAATCTCTTTGATTCGATAAACCTGTCTGCTTTCAATTTCCCTTCTTCAGATTGAATGTAAACTCTCCAACCTATCTTAACGAATACTTTGAGTAATTCGATAGCAGCTTTATTTATTTCTCCGTTCTTGATTAATACTCCTTCTAAATTGAATACGATTAAATTATCATTCATAAGTTTCTTCTGCTGCTAAGTCTCTTATCTCTCTAAAGTAAATACCATATTCTTCATCTGTACTTTGTCGCATGACATACTTCTTGTCTACGTATTCAATTATTACTAGATCAGAAACGTTAGGTCCTTCTAAATTAATACAGTGTATTTGCTCTTTATCAATAATATACTTAGTTGCTATGTAGTCTTTACATAACTTCTTAGCTATATTAAAGCTCGTCGAATCTTTCTGCAATACTAGCCTTAGGTTTATTCCGACTTCTTTTTTTGACATATTGTTTTTCTACTTCTTTTAATTTATCTTCTAGTATATTCTCATCCCAACAGATGAATGCTTCAAAGATATCGCATCGACTAAACGATTCTATGAACTCTTCTTGCTCGGGACTACCTTTTTTCTTTTTTGATTTTACTTCAATAAACATGAAGTGCTTTCTTCTTGGATTGTAAGCTAGCAGATCTGGAATACCTTTGAACTCTGCTTCTTTCTTCTTATATCTAACCTGACCACCAGAGCATCCAGCTGGTACTCCGCCGTTGTAGACTTTCTTCACATGATAGCCATATATAGCTAACTTCTGTACAATAGCATTAGTTACTACTGTCTCTGGTTGTTGTCTTCTTTTCATAACTATTTACTATTAATTAATAAAGTAGACCCTACTATTTCTATTAGCAAATTTTCTTTGATTCTAGCTTTCATTCTTCTACATTTGCAATACATCCAGGTATGAAGATCGATTGGATTAGTAGGTTTAACTGGATTTTCGCAATGTGCGCAAACAATAGTTGTCTTTTTCATAAGATTAGAATTTTATATTATTTAAGTAAGAACAAGTTGGTTTGCATTTCTTGATTACTTCAGTGAAACTTCTTTGTACTCTCTCGTAAGCATCATCTTTGTCTGCTAAGTCTACATATAACTGATTGATCTCGTTGACTTCGTTATTACAATCACCTTTAACCCAAGTAGCAAAATATTCTTTGCATTCTGGGCATACAAATTCTTTCAGTTCTTTCTCTCGTATAATTAGCCTCTCTTCTAATGAAATCTTCTCGCTTGTTAGTCTTCTTATTTTGACAGTATAAGAATCTCTCTCTGCTATTAATAAGTTATTTGCTTTTTGTAAATCGTCCTGTGAGTTATAGTATAGACCGAGAGTATATCCTAAGAACCCGAGAGCAATTACAATTATTATTTCTTGTAATTTCATATAGTTAATCTAGTATTGATTTATCAATATATTTTCTTGATGCTAAGTAATCACATAAGTGTACGAAGCATTCTAATTTACTACGTGGTATAGGTAAGTCAAGTCCACCAGTAGCTTTCCATCTCCCCATGTGAGATGCAATAGCATCAACGATAACTTGAAAGTCTTTCTTACTAATGAACGCTTGTTCTTGCATACTCCAGTTCAAATGTTGATAAGCAATCATAGGATGGTCTTTAAGTGTATGCTTACTATCTTCTAATCCATACTTGCACATATCATGTAAGATGATTGCTGCTCTTATCAAATTTTGATCGTGCTCATTAAAGCCATTATCTTTATTAAGTATGAATAGATCTTCTGCAATAGCGAATACTGCCATTGTATGCCTTAGTAATCCTTCATCTCCTTCTGCAAACTCTGGATGATACTTTCCAGAACTTGATGCTTCTCTAATAAAGAAAGAGTCTGGTGCGAACTCTAGTGCTGCAATAACAAATTGAGCAACTCTTTCGTCTGTGATAAATCCTATCTGTGCAGATAGTTTCTTTGTTTCTTCTCTCATATTTTTATATTTTTCTTTTACGTCTTCCTTTCTCTTCTTCGAAGTACTGCTCCCAATCATGTCCAGGATAAGCGCTAAAGAGTATTCTTTCTAGGATTGCGAATATCTTCGTATTCCAATAATACGTCGTATCGTAATCATCTAAATAATTATATACACTGCAAGCTGTAATACCTTGTCCTCTTACTTTACCTGTTACGATGTATTTGACGTAACATCCTTTCTCCCAACTGTTATATCCTCCTTCTGTCTTCCCATTATCTCTTAACCATTTAGCAACTTTAACATGAGGTAATTTTGATTCTACTATAACTTCGTTTCCACTCTTATCGAACTTCTTCTTGTCATAGTCTTTAACATCCTTTGCTAATTTGATTTGTAGTGTTACTGTTTTCTTTTTAAGTTTGCCTGCTACTACTTTCTTCTTTATCTTTTTAAGCCAATTGATAATATCAGTCTGTGAACAATTGTCTAAGAGCATCATCTTGAATAACCTTCGTTGATACTTAGCAGCTATCGGTAATGTTTCTCTTCTCCTTTCTTCAAATCCTACAATCTTTAATTCTCCTTCCTCTACTTTAACGTATTTCTTTTTGACTGAAGTAAGTAAGACCTTCTCGTAGATTGCTTCTACTTTCAAATCAATATGACTAGTAATAACTCCGAAATGTTTAAACAAATGATATGCTATGAATTGATTAATCTCTAGTCTGAATGCATCTGGGTCTATTACATGGTCCATTGTAACAAAGACTGAATCAGTATCTCCATATAATACTTGACCTCCTGCTTCTTCAACGTATGCTTTAGCTAAGTAGATTAAGTAATGACCTGACAATGTAATTGCTTCTGCATTCTCTCTCCTGTAGTATCGAGTGAATCTAGCTCCTAGTATTCCATAGAATGAATTACTCATTGTCTTAAAAGCATACTGCTTAAAATATAGTGTTTCGTATTCTGGGTGATCATGCTCCATGTCTTTCATCACTCCATTCCTTATATCATTTCTAGCTGTTAACAATCCTGTTATAATCTTGGGTATTATTCCTTCCTTCTTGTAGAACGTTTGCTCATTAGGAGAACTAACATCTTTGGAAGTCCTACGACGGTCTCTCCAAGTCTCAGGAGAAATATTAAAGGTCCTGATAATGCTAGGATAAAGACTAGTGAAATCAAAATGATAAACATCAGGATGAGTTCCAGGAATAGGTTCCAGCACGATCCCTCCCTTATATTTATTATCGTTGTTCCCGTAGTTGTCCTGGCTCCAAGCTGGCTTAGTAGGAAATCTGGTACCGTCAGGAGAATTTCGTAGTATGTACATATCCAAGATTCTAGATATTGCATATTCGTTCATGAAGCAACCAGTGATTGAACACTCAATCGCTTTCTGCCTACTTATTTTTAATTTATTATCTAACTTAAGTAATAACATAACATCTTGTATGTTATACTCTTTCAATTTCTTAGGATTCTCTGTGTATAATTCCCATATCGTTTCGTCATGCTGCACTTTAGATTCTCCTAGTATTACATTTGATACTTCTTGAAGAGCAAAGCTTCTGACTTTCTTAATCAAGTCAATGTTTCTTTTATTAATCTCCATCATCTTTTGCATTAAGTCTAACTGAATCATCTGCCTCCAGTCATACCAGATCTTTAACTTCTTTGATCTTGCTTGTATGTATGGAACATCGAATCCTTCTGAATGCCAACCAGCTACTACATCGTACTTTTCTATCCATCTGTAGAAATTATGTAAGATCTTCTTCTCGTCTTTGCAAGATGTATAATAGACTCTACCTTCTTGATTAACTCCTGCTATCGATACGATTCTGTCTCTGCCTATTTCTATTCCCTTTCCTCTGTCATCTGTTTCAATATCAAAATATAAGAGCCTAGGTTCTGTCTCTATTGGTAGCTTATGATCTATCAAGCATCGTTGAGCAGAATTAAGATCTGCTTCGTATGTTTTAATTCCTAAGACTTTAAGTTCTGACATGACTTCTTTCTTAGGATCTAAGACTCTTTGATTAACTGTCTTGCAGTATATCCTTACGAACTTACCTTCTCTAACCATTTTCAATATGAGTCCTTCTTTCTCGAAACTCTTTAACTCGTGCTGAATATCTTTAGCATCTCTGAATGTTATACAGAAGTAGTACGGATAGTCAGTTATAGTCAAGTAATTTCTACCACGATCATTTCGGTATACAAGAGTCACATCTTCTCTCTCTGTAAATGCTATGATATATGGACGAAACGTCTCTTTTAAGAATTGTTTGTATGTTACTACTCTTTTATTCATATTAGTAATTCATTAATTTATCCCAATCGCGTTTGTAAATATGTAAAGATGATGCGAACATAATAAACTTACCAACTGGTATTCCTAGCTCGTTAGCCATCCATTCTTGCAATGCTATAGCTAACCAGATATCATTCTGGAAGTGAGTAGCAAAGTCTGTACTTCGCATATTGTAAATTATATCTAAGCTACCATCTCTTTTCATGAAGTGATAGAACATTGAGCATGGTATTCTTTTCAGTCCCATTCTGTATTGGTCTATGTGTCTATCATGTATTTGAATAATAGCTTGCCTTGTTTCTGGATTATCTTGAAGCTCTTGCTTAACTCTTTTCAATTGCCAACACATTCTCTCTGAATATGTGTACTCGAAAGTTAATTCGTTAGTTAAGTTATTCTTTACTAAGAACTCGTTCCATACATCTTCTCTTATCTTATATGCATTACCAGGATTAACTTCTTTCAGACTGATTCTCTCTTTAAACTCTGCCAGACACCATGCTTGAGTAACAAGTGGCATCTTGTCTTTATCTGCTACATCTAATATGGTAAATGAAAATGCTTGTATCTCTCTTGTATTAAATTCTTCGTCTGAAGAAATACGTTTATTCTGCATCGTCTGCGTATGTACAGTCGATGCACATTTCTTAAGCTCGCGAGCAATATCATTGATAGCCATGCGACATGTTTCGTATATTCTCATAAGATTATGATTTAACTGGCGTCCAGTTTTTTATTTTCTTAGGATCTACTTTCATTATACACTTAGGATTAGTGCAAACATAAGTAGCTGTGTCATGTTGAGGAGCAACTAACTTCTGTTCCTCAACGATCTTTCGATACCTAACTAATTTCTGTTGCTTGAATTTACATTCAGGGCAAGTATGTAGTACGATCTCTATTAGAGATTCATTAGTACTTTGATTTAATTCGTTTCTCATTGACTTTTATTTTCTTCAGCACTAGTGTAGCTAATAATTCAGGGTCTATTCCTGATGCGAAACATGCATTAATAAAATAGATCATAATATCTGCTACTTCATCGTAGTACTCGTTGATATCTGTGAAATACTTTGTTTGTCTCCATGTCTTTGCATTATTAAGTGCAACTACTGCCTCGTTAATCTCCTGGATCATTCTCCAGAAAATGTTATTATTAATATGTTTACATACTTCTGGAGAATGTAAGTTCTTTCCATCTCCAAAAAGTAATCTAGTTGGGAAACCTTCTATCTCTCCAAACTTCTTCTCGACTTCTTCCTGTGCTTTAAACATTTGTATAAGTAGATCTTTCTTTGGATCTGCTTTGATTGGCTCGTCTTTTATATTCATAGTAGTTTAGAGTTTTTATAAATAAAGTCATAAGCTTGTTTAACAACTGCTGCTCTTGATACATCTCCATCAATATATACTTTCCTAAGACAAGAGTTATATACTACACTTTTGTATTTAGCAAGAATTGGTTGGATGTGATGTTCTCGTAAGAAATCTTCTTTCTCTGTTTCAAATCTCTTGATTATAGTTTCTACGTTAGTACTCATCTTCATTAGTAGCATTCTGTCTCTGTGTTGGTATTCAAATCTCTCCCAATCAAATAACAATGCAGGCTTATAGTTTCTCAAGACTGCTCCATATACTAACTCTGTAATATGACTTCTGTCAAAGATGTGAAATGTATCTGGTCTTTCTAATGCATAGTTATAAAGACCTCTGTATATTCCAATAGTCTGCTGACCACTTGCTAAAGTATTATCAGGCTTGATTGTGTTTTTATAAATTGTAGCAGGGATGAGGCGAGAGAGCCCTCTGATTAGTGACGATTTTCCACTTTTGTCAATTCCTTCAATTAATATAATCATAATTGTTTACCCCTTAAATTCAACCGAGTCATTCTCTCTTGTAATTTAAGTTGCTTCTTAAAGATTAAGTCATTCTTTCTTCTCTTAATCATAAATGCTTTCGATGTTCCTTGTCCTATCAGATGCTCTCTTTTCTCGAATGTAAGAATTAACTTTGCTCTTTCTCTCTTTACTATTAAATAAGGAAACATCGCTTTAGTTATACATTGTATAGAATCAGTTGAAGTTGAACTCCATGAATAAAGATCTTTGTGCCTTGGGTTCATTCTTCTCCTTTCTTTTATTCTACCCCCAATATTTTTTCGTATATATTTTAAAGCATTTAAATCAGTATTGGATATCGACATACCAATATGGAGAGAAGGACGCCCATTCTTAGAAGTACCGTGTCTTTTAATTCTGAACGCCCCTTCGCCATCGAAGAAACCTGCAAACCAAATTAGAAATGTTTTATCGAATTTAGTTTTGATGATTTGTTTCTTCATAATTTCTTTTTCTTCTTTCTAGCTCCTTTAGGATATCGTTGTTTCGATAGCTCTTGGAGTGCTCCTCTTAATTCCCTAATTGATTTTTTAGTAGGGGATGCAGGTTCAAATAAAGCCATAAGCTCAGTTACTTTATCTGATTCCGGTGTATGCTTATACAGTTTGATTCTTCCTCCTCTTTTCTTGTTTCCTTTTAGAGCTTTCTTTTCTTTGGCTTCATCTATCTCGTCTTCTTCTGGAAAGTTACCTCTTCTCTTTTTCTCTTCAGCTGCTTCTTCGTTCAATTCCATTGTTTTGTCAAGAATAGATTTTACCATAAATTTATAGATCGTCTAAAGAAGCTTTTTTCTTTTTCTTCTTTTTTGATTTTAGTTTCTTAGATTTTTTAGGTTTGTCATAATCTTCGTCAGCATCGTCTAGCTCTGTAATTTCGTAGTCAGTACTTTGTCCATCTCCTAATTTCTTAATTTCAATCATTGTACCTTTTCGAATATAAGCAAACTTTCGAATTACTTTAGCTGCACTAGTTGATAAATCTTTTGCTTCATCTTCTCCGTCTAATAAGATTTGAAACTGATAGCTCATCTTATTAAACTTCGTGTTCATCTTCTCTGTATATCCCATGTATTTACCTACTACTTTTTCTCCTATTTCCATCTTAACATATTTACCACTAGCATTAGCGATATTGATTAAGTCCTTGTTAACGTATACCATAATAATTAGATAGTTGTTCGTCGACTAGATGTATACCTAGTTGTACGAACATCAAATTTTAAGAATGTTTTATTTGTTTCTCCTTTTCTATTCTTAGCGATATGTAATTCTGCTCTGTCTCTTTTTTCTTGATCTTGCAATCGGTGTAGTAAGAAAACGATATCGGCATCTGCTTCTAAGTTTCCAGAATCTCTTAGGTCTTTTAACTGAGGACTCTTTCCATCTGCGTTCCTAGTTAATTGAACGGGAGAGATAACTGGAATGTTTGTTATTCTAGCTAACATTTTTAAATTCTTAGAGATCTTACCAACTCTTTGGTTATCATTTCCATTTGAATCTGGCTTATCTCTTAAGAATTGAAGGTAGTCTACAACAATCAAATCAATTTTATTAGATATTAGATGTTCTTTTACAACATCGATTACTTCATCTGATGTAGCTTTAGCTAGTTCAGCTATTGAGAAAGGAAGTTTCTTCATTCTCTTATAACCTATTTTCAATTTCTTTCTCTTGATATCTCCTTTAATTATATTACTACATCGTTCATTAAGAGCGAAAGCTAATAGTCTATCGTATATATCGATAGCATCCATTTCAATAGAAAAGAATAAAACGTGTTTTCCTTTCTTAGCTGCGTTATAAGCTATTGAAAGTGCAAGAGCAGTCTTACCAACTGATGGTCTTGCTCCTATTAAGATTAAGTCTCCTTTTCTAAATCCTCCATTCATAGATGCATCAATTGAATCTAATCCAGAGGGTACTAGGTCATCGATTCCATTTTTTCTGTTCTGTATCTCTTTCCTATGTTTCTTTGTTAAAGATGACAGAGTGAAGATTTCTCTTTCTGAATCTTCCCTGTGATATTTAGCTCTTTGCGAAATACTTTCAAATACAGAACGTAATTCAGTTTCTGTCATAGGAGGTCTGTTTCTCTGGTTCCAATCCTTGACTGCTGGCCAAGCTAGTTTCTCCCATAATTTATAAGGAGTCTTTGTTAAGAATAAGCCACATACTTTAGCAGCCTTCTCGTTTCGTGAACCAGAACCAGCTCCTTCTAAGATTTCGTCCCAATCAGTATTACCCTGTTCAACTAATTCTTTGTGAAAGAGTTCTACTGGGAAGGGAGTAATCTTGACCTTAGTCTTCCACTTGTATCTTTTCCCAGACGAGTGTAACGAAGGAGGTGCAACTACGTATCCCCCGTTGTTTCTAATGTCAGTTAACTCTTTGATTCTAACTGCATTTGTAACACTGTCCGAGTATTGATAATAAAAATGAAATCCATTTCCACCAGTACTGACAGTTTTAGTTTCAGGAAGATATGAATAATCTCCTCCTTCTTCAATATCGACAACTGTTAGATTTGAAATCTTTCCTGTGACAATACCAATATTAGCATCTGGGTATTCTTTCCACCATCTCTTGATTTGTTTACGAGTTGCTAATTCCTGTGTATATTTTTTCCAAGAGAGTAGTGGTGTCTTAGCTTTTCGACTAACTGGTATAATCGACCACCCCTTAGCTCTTATCGCTAATGCTTTTTGTAGCATGTCAATTTTCATAATCAATTTTTGATTAAATTAGCTTGAATCCATTTCATAATTTCTGAGCCTTTCGCTATATATACTGCTTTATGTGCAGACCCTTTGTTAATACAATTTACTGCTCCTGAACTAAGGACCCTTGTCCATACTGATCTAGATTTAATAGGAAGCATCTTGTTTCTTCCCATCTCTACTAAGTCAGAGACTGTATACCATTTATGAGGATTTAGTTCTAAGCGATTTATCATACTTTTAAGACTGAGTCATATAACTTGCAATCACAGAAATCATATTTGGCGTGAATTGCTCTAGGAAATTTTCTAGCATTAATTAGCTTGCCTTGTTGTTCGATTAAATGATAAAGACTTATTATATCATCAACTGTTCGATGAGTTCTCATAATTTGAATAGGTTCTCTCTTGTGTTTCTTTAAGAAAACAATATATTCAAAGTATTTTGGAAGTTTACCGTATGTATTATAATACCACATATAATAGAAAGTTGGTTGAAGTGATTCATCAATATCTTTCTGCTTATACTTCTTCGTACTAGTTTTATAATCTCCGATACCTTCGTCTTTAGTAACGTAATCTGTGATGCCAGTGATACATCTAACAATCTTTGATGATTTCTTAGTTGCTGGATTTTTCAAAAAGAATTTGAATCTTTGCTCAGCACTTTTAATGTTGTTTAGATGTTCACTGTGATTCTCAAAGAAATAAGTTAGAAGTCTTTTACCATTTTCAAGATTTTCTTTATAGTTGATTTTAGGATAATCAACGTTAGGTCTAAAGTATAAATCTTTGTATAAGAAATTCTCTGCGAATACTTTCAATGGTTTAGTCTTCTTATTCTTAAACTTTAATTCAAGAGCTAGATGTAATGCAGAACCGAATGCTAGAGGTACAGGTTTATATGGAAATTTGATTTTCAATATGCTCCTATACCAATATAGCAATGGGCATTGTAGATAATTTCGAAGAGCCGAGTACGACATCTTCTCTATCATATCTATTTCTTTAACTCTGATTTACGTTTCTGAGCGTAAGCAATTAGATATTCTGATTGAGTATCTGAGAATTTCTTCTGTCCTTTCTTCATTTTCTTAACTGCTACTGCGAACTGCTTCTTGTTCTTAGCCATCGTTAAGTTATTGATATGAACTTCAATACCTTCTAACTCTTTCTTACTGATTTTGATACCGAAGTCATCTGCTTCCTCTTCCTCATCGTCATCATCTTCATCTGCATCTTCGTCATCTTCGTCGTCGTCTTCTTCGTCATCTTCGTCCTCATCATCATCATCATCATCATCATCCTCATCATCATCGTCGTCGTCTTCTTCTTCGTCCTCTCCGTCTTCTTCTTCTTCCTCATCGTCTTCGTCCTCTTCTTCTTCGTCTTCTTCAGTAATAGATGGAAGATAAGCTTTCTGTAATAATGCAAGGTCAGCAATTAACTGTTCATCTAATTCTGCTTTGACTTTCTCAGCATCTTTAGGAGCAATGTCCATTACACTTGAGCTAACTTCTAAATCGGTAGTTTCGAATTTCTCACCACCTCTAGCTCCGTGACTAAGCTTTTTAACGATACGTCTTGTAATCGTTTGAGCCTGCTTAGCTAAGACTGATTTATTCTTTGCCATAAGTATTAAATGCTTTAATAGTAATAAGTAAAATGACCATTAAGAAAACAATTTATAGTTCTTCCATACTTGCTTTCTTTTTCTTTTTACTTTTCTTTTCTTTTTTGACTTTAGATTTACCAGCTTTCTTGCTTTCTTTCTTCTCGTTCTTTTTACCTTTTTTCTTAGAAGATTTGACCAAGTTTTTAACTGCTGCGTCTTTAGCTTTAGAAGCTTCGTCCAAAGATTTGAATTTTGATACAACGTATCGTTCAGGATTCTTTTGAGCTTTCTTAGCTTTACGAACTAAGTGCTTCTTCTCGTTTTTCTCTATGACTTTACCAGTCTTTTTGTTGATTAAATAAAACATTCATTATCACCTTCCTTTCTAGTTTTGATTAGTATATTAAATACCTAAGTGATGGGGAGAGTGAACTAACTTCCTAGAAACTTAGTTCAAAAAGATTTCTCTCCCTCCATTACTTACCTATTTCTTTGATTTTAAAACATCTTCGTATTTTGTTAACTTGACTGATACAATCTCGTTTTCTGTGAAAGTCTTTCTTACTACCTTCTCTGCGTGAGCTGTAGTATTAGCTTTGACTAGATAACGTTCTTTCTTGTCTTCTTCGTTGACAATAACAACTTCGTAGTAGTTCATAAACGTATTTCTAAATTAATTAAGTAATTGGGAGAGAGATACTTCCGTACTGCTAGTGCTTGTCAGTCTAGCAGAATATCTCTCCCTTAATTATTCAAGTAATGTATATCTCATCGACCTTAAGTGATGTATAGTATAATCAACGTATCCTCTTCTGTTCTCTGACTTCAATCTTATATTTATACCATTGACTTCTATGACTGTTCGTTCGATTCCAGATTTTGTGATAAGTTTAGAACCATGCTTGAGTTTACCGAGAGTAATTGGTTTGTACTTGCTATCAGTTATCTTCTTAATAGTCTTGCTAACATGAATAGGCAAGAGAGTTCGATTCCATTCTCCATAATGCCATCCTACTTCCCATCCACATGTTAGGCAGACTTGTACATCGTGGACTGTACAATGTCTCGTTGTCTTTCTTGTTGGAACTGCACAGCTGAAGTTTGTCTCAGTTCTCTTTTCGAACTTACATCCTTTTGTTATGCAATGGTATTTCTTATTCTTTATGACTTTTCTAAATTCCATTATTGTTTCTATTAATTAATATGTTACCATATCTAAGTTCTTCGTTTGCTTTGTCTAAGACTCTGATTTGAGAATAGTCTAATTCATAGCTTAGTTTCTCTAATATTCTCAGTGGAGACAAATCAAAGAACCAAGCGAGTTGTGATATAGGAACTCTATCCTCTGTAAATTTCTCTATTATATTTTTATTTATTATTTCGTTCATCTTTTAATTTCTTCTAATTTAATTTTAAAATCACTTTTGCAATTAACACATCTTATTCGGTTATCATCTGTGAATGCGAATGACCTGCAGTTGCAGTTGGGACAACCAATTCCCAAGCAGAATAAGATGTGTATAATCTCTCTTCTTAATTTATTGATTATGTCAGTCATAGTAATTTAGGGGGAATGAACAAATGAAGTATTGCTTAGTTTCAAATGAGTCGGAACCCACTTGCCCTATACGAGAACTCCAAGTAGCTTGCTCATTCCCCGTGATTATTTAGCGTATAGCATTGTTGGTACTTTGTCGTAGAGATTCATTGTTCTCAGTTTCTTAGAGTTCTGTCTCTTTAACTTTCTCAGTTCTTTCTTACTTAATACTTCTGTCGGTAATTCTTCTTCCTCATCATCATCTGATAATAAATCATCAAATAAGTCTTTTACCTTCTTTGCTACTTTCTTGAGTTTCTTTCCAGTTGGTGCGAACTTACTAACTTTGTGAATTACTTTGTCTTCCTCAGACATTTTCTTATAGACTTTTCGTAGTTGACCTTTCTTGTCAGATTCATCAATGATTTCACTTTCGTTTTTAATTAGATAAAACATAGTCATCAATTAATCAATTAATTATTTAAAAATATGTATATACTAAGTACGTTTATTATTTATTAAAAAGTATAGTTAGTATATAGTATAGTATAGTATAGTATATATAGTAATAGAGTAAAGAAAGGAGAAAGCTATATTATATTTCTTTTAGTTATCTAACTTGTTCTTTCTCCTTTTCTTTATCTATATTATAATAATAAGATATATTATGAATTTTGTAAACTAGTTCAATGTTACAGTGTAAATAGAGTTGTTAACAAGTAATCTTTTTGATTTATTATATTTTAAAGATTTGATTTATACCCTTATTACTAATCGCAAACTTTATACTTTGAAATTCTTGCCGGCTATTTGTAGACTTTCAATTATTTTATAGTCTATTCTGCTAAATTGTAATTCTACCTCTCGCCATATTGCATTCTCGAAGCTCATTGCCCCATTTGTGATATGCTCCCTCCCTACTATTCTCTCTTCAAATTCTTCAGTAACTTCTTCATGTATATTTGCAAGTAATTGTTCTTTATAATTTGCAATGTATTTTCTCATTATTAAATTAATTTCTTGCTTTTCTTTTTGCGTAAGAATGTGTTTCATATTGATTGATTAAGAATTAGCGAAGAGAGAAACTCTCTCCTCGTTACTCCTCACTCTCTTCCCATTCTTCTAAGCATTCTTTAAGAGAACCGAATGACCATATTGCCATCTCTTCAAGAGTTGCATTACTTGCTATACTTTTGAAGGTGCTCTCAATAAACTCAGTAAACTTCGCACTGTTTTCGTATTTCTCTTCGAATTGCTTCTCGACTTTCTTACTCATAGTCTTGTTGCTTAAAGCTATAAGAGAGCTGTAGCAGAATGATATATTTAAAGATATATAATACCTTATCTTTTTTGTATACTATTCCATACGAGTCGCTTTTGACTCTTTTATAATGTCTCTTTATAGCTTTATTATTAATATTTAGCTGTAATGTGCTTATTCCTGCCATAAAGCTTTTTATAGCAGTTTAAGAACTTTACTTCTTTTGTGCGTCTAATCCTATTTTATATCCTACCAATCCTGCAAATAAAACATAGAATATTAAAACGTAATAATTCATTTTGATAATTGTTTAATTAATAAATAATTTGATACACAATCTGTATATCCTTCTGAATAATTATTCTGCTGCATTATTGGTACGAGTTTAATCATTCTTATTTTAACTATTACTCCTGAGAATACTATTCCTAATATAAACAGAAGTAATAAATGATAGTAATATGTTTGCTTTCTCATTATAATATTCATATCATTTAACTTGGAATATTATACCTCCAGTGAACCATATATTTCTTAGTGAATGGTCCTTGAGTCTATAATACTTCCATCCTTTAGCGAATTTATTCATTTTGTTTTTATTTTAATAATTAAATCTATTGTATTCACTTCACTTCGAAATGAATACTGAGAATTAGTTATAAAGATATTCATAGCCCTTCTTATTGCACCATTTCTCAATAAACTTAAAGACGTACTTAGGTAAAGTAGAAGTTGAAGCTGTTAACTCAATCCAAAACTTTTTAGTAATTTTGTCTATCACTATGTTGCCTAAGTTATCTAAGTTGAGCCAGTTATAAACTTTATTTTCTTCTTTGAAGTTCTCTTCTATAAATTCATTTGTTAGTGTGTCATCGTTCATAATTTATTTTTATTAATAATTAAGTTATTTGTTCCCATTAACCTTTAACGAGAACTGATAGTTTAACTATTCTGTTCCTGCGAATACTTTTACTAATTCTGCTAATTTACTAACACTTGCTTCTGGATAAATTCTTCTTACTGTTCCATAATGCTTATTAACTTCTTGTTTACTTTCTGCTGGGTTATTCCCATTCTTTATCATTTTTTAATTACTTTTTCTTTAAGCATGCTTGTTATATTATATTAATTTATAAATGATAGCTCGCCTTAGCGTTAACTTTTGGAGTAAATCCCTTAACTCCTACCTCGTAATACTAAGGATTATTATACATCTCATAATCAGACTTGTCATGATGATAACATAGGCATTAATTATTGTAGGTCAGTGTATTTGGATTAATGCGTCTTATTCTATAATTAATGTAATGAACTTATTATATACTTCAATTCACTTAATTAAAGTATATGTATAAATAAATTATTCAATGTACATCTCCTTTCCATCTTCATAGCCTAAATTATATATCTCCTCTACTAACTCAGCTATTTCATTCTTTGTTAATAGCGTTGAATTTCCTATCTTCTCGCTATATTCTTTCTTAAAGTTTGCATTCATACTTTTATTTATTAATTTATTAATGTGCTTTCTTTATGATTAAGTTAATTATATCATACTTCTCAGAATTTGTAAATGTTAATAAACTGTTAATAACTTTTCTATCTTATCTCACTAATTCATTTAATGAGATAAAGAGAATAGCTATCTTACTTCTTCAATATCCATTTTAACTGGCTATTATAGTTAATTAATCTTCTCTTCTCTTCTTGATATTCTACTAATCTTTTACCAATATTCTCAATAAATATTACTTGGTGATTATTATTTTTAATATCTTCTGCTAAGTTAACTAACTCTTTACTCTCTCTCTCAATGTCTTTTTCTCTTCTTCTAATCCCGTAGTTATTCTGCTCAATTAAAGTCTTCACTTTATTCTCCATACTTTTGCTAATAAATATATAACAACATTTCATTCTTACATATCTATTCTTATTATTTAATTATAATGTATTTATTATATACTTCAATTCACTTAATTAAAGTATATGTATAAATAAATTAATTTCCTTCCTCTTCATCATACCAGATTTGATTATAACATATCATTTCACTCCTATCTTCATCTCCTTCTATACCTAATACTAAACTCCATCTATAATAATCTTCACTATCTCTACCAAAGTTTTCCTCCGGTATTAATTTATCCCATTTCTTAAAGCCTAATTGTTTATCAAATTCTACCTGAAATTCTTTGCTTGCTTTTATATTCTTATCAGATTTAATTAAATCTAATTCTTTTATAAAGTCAGCTTTTTTCATTTTGTTTATCATATACCTTATATATCTCTCCTTTATTATATTCATGTTATATATTATTAAGGACGTAATATTTATTTTATTCCTTTGTATAATATATTATATATAATGCGAGAGAGAATATATAGGATATATTTATATTATATTATTATTTAATGAACTTTATGTTTTGATTGAGTGTAATTATATTATATACCATTTCTCATGATTTGTAAATGATTATAATTGAAGCGTATATAACCTATAACATTACACAAGAATACAAGTTATTAACATCTCTCACTTATCTCAATCTTATTATTTATATTATTATTTAAGATTTAATATACCTACCTGTTAACAACTCATTCTTTGTTGTAACGTTACACTGTATATATACTATACTATACCTTACTTTACTATACTATACTATACTCTCATACTATCTATACTCTTATAGCGTAGTAGTTATATACTATTTACATATTGTATGATATATGATATACTATATATATACATACATACTAACATACTATACAATACTATACATACAACGACGTAGTCGTAGTTATTTTGTGTAATTATAGCAATATATATTTCAGAATGCTATGTATATCTCACTCATTACACTCTCATTCTCACTTTACAACTCATCATTCGTATTCGAGCTTAAAAGTATCTCTTTCAAATTATCTATCTAGTAGTAGATAAATCTAGAAATGAAAGATGATGTAAGATAAATCGTAAAAGAAAGTAAGTTGTGAGAATTTCGTAAAGTAAAGAAAGATGTAAGATATTGAGAATAAGAAAGTATTCGTAAGCTACTAATTAATATAATGATATGAGTTTTAAAAAGATATTAGAAAAATCAAACGAAGATCAAATGGAATTCGGTAGAGTAGATACCAATAAAGTACTGAAAGATATACTAGAAGAATTAGCAAGAAAAGAAACTGCATTAAATAATGATCGACTATGGAAACAGATCACTTATAATAAGATGCAGAATACTGATACGATCGAGTTACCTACTTTGTACAAGATCTTAGTAGAGTATAAAATAATCAATAGTGAAAAAGATGGGATGTAATAATTAATATAATACAATTTAGGTTCTTTATTCCTCGAGGAAGTTTAGCGTATTTGGCTACTTCTCGAGTAGGACTCTATAAGTTATGACTCTTATACTTGCTCGAGGAGTTAAGGATCTAAATTGAAAAAGCTAAACGTATGACACAGCCAAACAAAAGTCAAGGTCCTAAGATTACTAGGATCGACAAGCATGGAACAACTTTACCACCAGGAGTTCAATTCGGTGAAGCAAAAGATTTATCGAACTTAGCTGCTAAGAAAGTTAATAACGAAGCAGCAGCAGCTGAACTAGAAGAAAAGAAAAGAGGTAAAGAAAGGATGGAGCATATAATTAATGAGTTAGAAGTTATAGTAAGAGTTAACAGACTATCGTTAGCAGAAGCTTCTCATATCTTTCAGTTCTTTATTAATTTCTACATGAATAAAAGCAAAGAAGAGTATTTATTCAAAAGAGATGTTAGATCTGATGAAGTAAAAGATAATCTTCATAAGAACCGTAAAAAGATTATGGGTTATATGAGAGATGCTATAGCTCAGGAAGAGAAGGAAGCATTAGCTAATAAAGATAAAGAACTTAAGAAATAAGAATATGATTGACCAAAGACTAGAAGAGTTCAAAGTCTTCTCAGTTCGTTTCGCTGCTCTATTAGAGAATGATGCAAAGATCGATACTTTGATAATGGTTAACGCATATACATTGGAAGAAGCTTTAGAAAAGATCGAGAAACGATTAGAAGAAGGTTATGAGTTGAAGATAAAAAGATTTGGAGTAATTGAATATTGCTATAAGAAGTTATCTCAGTTACATAAGTCAATAGCTGATAAAGAATTTCTAAATGATATTGAGAAAGAAAAGATAGCTAAGAATTATTTGATGAACATATTCATAGAGAACGAGAAGATGACACTTAAGAAAGTATTCACATCTTCTGAATTAAAATTATTAAATGATAAAATATCAAATGAACAAGTCCAAAAAACAATCAAATAAAGAACAAGCAAGTAGGCAAGCTTCTCGTAGAAAGGAAACTAAGAACGAAGAGCTTGAAGCAGAAGCCCAAGAAATATTAGGTGACCCTGCTAAATATGAGAAAGCTACTTCAGCTATGTTCAAAGCTTTACTACCAAAAGTAAAGAGAGGTCCTAAAATAAAAGATCTTGATCAACTGTTAACTGATAAGCAATGGAGAAAGACTTCTTTAGCAATGGCAGCAGAAGGATGCTCGATGTTAGAGATCATGCTAGCTATTGGAATGAATCCTAACAGGCATTATAAATTACTGAAAGAAAATACTCCTAGAGGTAAGAAGTATAAGATAACAATGAAACTAGCAGAGAAACTCTGTGAAGCTTGGTGGTTAAAGATTGGACGAAAAGGTTTAACTATGAAATCAAACTTTAATTCGCATTTATACTATATGAATATGAAGAATAGATTTGGATGGAGAGAGAAACAAGAAACAGAATTTGGAAAAGAGACTCTCGCAGTAATAGAAGACTCGATGCAGAAAATAGCGAAAGGAAGTAGAAGAACATGATTACAAATAAAGAAATAGAAAATTTACCAGGAAGATCAGATTTCTTATACCCGAGATTCGATTTCAATATCTATGATGGTAAGATGGTTATCAATCATTCTGCCAAAGATTTGAAAAGGATACTCGCTTATGAGATGGAGAAATGCAAAGAGGATGATGTCTGGAAATTAGCTAATCAGAATTTTGTTGACGATCACGAAGAACCATTCGAACTCACACCAGCTCAGTTAGAAATATTCAAATGTATTTATTACAGAGACTTTGATAGAGTTCATATCGTTTCTAGTACACAGTATGGAAAGACATTAAACATTGCATCTGCTTTGTTAGCTAGAATCTCAAGTCATCCTGAAGATTGGTTAGTCACTGTTCCAGATTTAAAGAGAGGTAGAAATCTTTTGAAGTATATGATTAATGCTACTTCTAAGAATGAATACTTCAAACGTAAGTTAATCGGTGTTAAAGATAAAGATCATTCAGCAATGAACAGATTACTAGAAGAGAAATCTAAAATTAAATTAACATATCAAATTTTAGGGAAAGACGATAACATTCCAAGATATGGTTCAGTTGAACTTATAACTTGTGAAGCTCATAGAACACAAGATGCTATCGAAAGCATTATGGGCTTTGGAGGAAGAAATGTTATCTCAGATGAGAGTTCGTTAATATCAGATGAGATTGAAGCAGGTATCTTTAGGATGTTTGCTGGGAAGGGTAAAGATACTTGTTATATCAAGATTGGCAATCCTTTCCATAGAAATCATTTCTACAAGAGCTTCGTTAGCAAGAGATACAAGAAAATATTTATTAAGAAAGAGATAGGATTAGCAGACGGAAGATACACTCCTGAGTTTATTGAAGAAGCAATGGAGAAACCTAAATCAGAGATTCTTTATGATTGTGAATATCCACCAGAAGACGCAGAAGACGCAGATGGTTGGTCTAAACTATTATTAGGAGAAGACGTTAAGAGAGCTATTCTTCCTGAGATAAAGTTAATCGGCCCAATAAGATTAGGAGTTGATTGTGCAGGAGGTGGAAAGAACCAATCAGTCATAGTTGCTCGAGGTATTAATGGAGCTAGAGTTTTATGGCAATCAAGAACTAGAGATACAATGAAGATAGCAGAAGCAGTATATGACTTTGCTATAATGCTAGAAGTAGATCCTAAAGAGATCTTTATTGATATGGTTGGATTAGGAAGAGGAGCTTCAGATAGGCTAGCTCAGCTAATTGGAAGACCATGCGGAGTCAACGTTGGTCAAGCAGCAGACGCTAAAGTACATAAGAAAGAATTTACAAATTTAAGAGCACTAGCTTTCTGGAGAGTAAGAACCTGGATCTTGCGAGAAGGAAGACTAGAGAAGCATACAGGATGGGAACAACTATCTCATGCTTTATTCTATAAGTTAAAAAAGAGTAAAGTACAGATGATGCCAAAAGAGACAATGAGAAAGAAAGGAATTGTCTCACCCGATTACGCAGATGCTTTAATGTTAACATTTACAAAGAAAGACGAATATTTTGAAACAGGTAAATCTAAAAAGTCGAAAAAAGAAGATGACTTTTTCAAAAATAAAATGAAAAAGAAAAGATTAAGAAACAAATCATTTAGAACAGTTCAATCATAATCTTATGAAAATAAACAACAGCAAAATTATCAAGCTAGAGAAACAAGATGATGAAGCAATCTCTGGTGATCTAGCAATGGACAAGAAGACTCACGATAGGTTCTATTCTCCGCCAGTTGAGCAAGACGCAGAAATAAGAGAGTATGTACAAACTCGAACTTCTGAAATCTTAGAAATGAGAATGGAGAGAGATAGACCTTATGAACACTTTGGTTTATTAGAGGATGGAACTTCTTCTAACATTATTAAATACATTAATGAAAGTGAGAAGAGAATGAATGGTACATTAGAGAGAAGTGATTTCAAAGACGATTGGCAAGCTAATATCTTTGACCACGTTACTAGAAATAAGACAATGCAAATCTTGGCTAGGTTAACTGCTCAAAGAATGAAAACATTCTTCTTTAATAATAAAGGAGTTAGATCTTCGTTAGCAGTTGTAATGAGTAATCTATACGAATCTAACTCAAGAGGAAGAAACGGACTTAATAAAGGCGAAGTATTTTTATTCCAATCAATGTTCGAAAGTATATTGAAGGGAACAGTAATCAGGGAGATTAAATATTTTGAAGGAAAGAGAAGAGTCAAGACTACTAAGGGTAAGAATGGAAAATGGAATTACAAGAATCTATTTGAATACGAAGATGTATTGAAATCTGTTATGCCTCTTGAACATTTTATTCCGGGAGACGTTAAGAAGTTTAGTATAGCACAGATGTCAAAATGTGCAACTGAAGAACCGATGTCATTAGATTCTTTTATTAAAGACTATTCTAGTTATAAAGGATATAGTAATGTTCGTCCAGTTTCTTTTTATTCAGACGCAGAACAAACACGATTTGAATTAAAACAAGCGACAGACCAAGTATTAGTAAGAAGATATTTTAATAAGAACACAGATGTAATGGATATCATTGCTAATGGACATTTACTTACAGAGATTGGAGATCCTCTTCCTAATAAGCACAAGCAATTACCATTCATAGATTCTAAGTTTGAGATACTCTCTAACAATTTCTTCTATGGAATGAGTTTAGCATTTAAGTTAGCTTCTTATCAAGACATGAATAACTCGTTATTAAATATGATGCTTGACCAGATCTTCATTTCACTTAAGTCTCCAATATTTAATGCATCAGGTTCTGAAATAGATCTTGATTGGATGTATCCAAGTAATGTTATTGATATTGATCCAGACTCAGACGTAAGTAAAATTAGAGAATTTAAAACACAACCAGAAACAGGAGCTGCTGCTTCAATGCTTAATATTATTCAAGCTAGAATGAACGCTTCATCTGTCTCAGGTCAAAGTGAAAGAGAAGGAACACCACCATCAGCAGAAGAAGTAGCTACAGTAAGAGAAGCATCAATGGATATCATGGATTTATTCTTAAAGCAAATGGAATGGTCAGAAGAAGATGTAGCAGAACAGACGATGCAGATCATGCTAGAGAAATATCCAGGAAGATTAAAGAGCTCAGGTAAACACAGAAAATTTGTTATTGATAATGTTAGAACTCTTACTGGTGAACTTGGTACGATGGAAGTAAATATCAGAAAAGAACCTAGATCGAAAGGTTTATTAAATAAGATCAATCTTGGTTCAGATAAGACTTCACAGATAGTAGATATACCAATGGAAGCAATCATGGATTTCAGAGGAATGGTTAAAGTTGTTCCTAATGCTTCAATCAAAGAAACACAAGCTCAAACAAAGAGAGCTGAGATTGAATGGAACAAGATAACAAGCCAGAATCAATATGTAAATCAGAAAGAGAATATCAAAGACCTAGCAGAAGCTTATGGAAAAGATCCTTCAAAATTAATACTAGATGCACCAGAGGAAATTCCTGGTCAGGAGAAGAACGATGTAAGAGGACCTGGTCTAACTCCTAGAGGTGGATCTAGTGCAGTAACAAAATGATAAAGAATTTAATCATACAATTACTATTTAAACTGTTAGGAGTAAATCAAAGATTAGCTAAAGTTTATGCAGAGTCAGAAATACCGAGCATGTCAACACCTCAAGAAGATAAAGAAGTATTGAGAATAATGATGCATAAACATCAGATAGCTTTAGCAGACGTTGCAGATATCGATTCATATGTTTTATATCTAAACCAGTTAATATTAATATACCAGAGACTCAGATTAAGGAGTAGAGACTCAAAGCAAAACGATTATTTAATTATAATAGTGTTCTTAACTAAACATATCTACGAACTCGAGCAGAGTTTAATCAGGTATAGAAAGATGGATCAACAGATGATCCTGAAAGTTAGGAAAGAAAGAATCATTAAGAAGAGAGCTAAAAATTAATTAGAGATCGTAGGAAAACTATTATCTCAGAAAGAAAAGTATGTTAAAAAAAAGAAAGAAGGAAACAAAGGTATCATCTGAGGAAATCAAAGATGACAAAAAGATGCAGAATAGAGTTGGTCGTTCTAAGGAAGAAGTCAAACAGTTATTCATGGATAGCTATATCAAGAAGTCTGGCTTAGATCCTAAAGACGAGAAAGTTCTATCATTGGTTAGTGATTTAGCTGACAGAGAATTATCTAATTCAAAAAGACTCGGTAAAACTTTAAAGCAAAAGATTGGTTACCGAGAGAAGTTCGAGATTGCTTCAAAGAAAACAGTCGTCAAGAAAGAAGAGGAAGAAGATGAAGAAGAAGATGATGACGATGATGACGAAGAGAAAAAGACAAAGAACGAAGGAAGTGGTTTCGAGAAGTTTCGATCTATTGAAAGAGATAAAGCTACTAAGGTAGTCATTAACAAAATCATAAAAGATCACAAAGACGAAGGACTTTCGTTCGATGATGTTTATGATAAAATTAGAGAAGTCTATGTTGAGAAAGACACTGATACTTCTCGAAGTGATTTTGAAAAGAGGATCAGACTTGCATACCGTAATGCATTCCCTGCTCTTTATGAAGAAGACGTTAAATCTAAAATTACAAAGGAAGCTAACGAAGAAGAAGATGACGATCCAAAGCATAAAGAATTTAAGGAGAAGAAGAAAGATCCTGCTAGAAAGAATCGACGGTCTAATATTAAAGACTGGTATAAAGGCGATAAATAATTCATTTAATTTTACGTATTATGTTCAAACCACTTAGATATGATAGTGGAAAGTTAGCAGAGAGACCAGCAACAGCTGCTCAAGAGTTTGTTAAATATCAATTAGCAAAAATGAGCTCTGGACTATTAGTAACAGCTGATGCAGGAGACGCAGAAGCTGAGTACATTGTAATGGAAGGCATTACAGTTGCAGCTGATAGTGATCCAGTACTAGTATTACCTATCGATGATGTGATGGATGTTATTGCAACTACTGCTACTACTCCAGTTCAAGCTACTCATGTTGGTAACGATTACGATATAGGAAGTAACGTTGCTCTTGATCTAACTGCTACTACTGACAAACTTTTCCACGTTGAAGAAATCTTTAGTGCTAGTGATAAACAAGTACTAGGGCGATTCAACAAGCCAGCTATAGCTTAAAATATAGCATGCATTTATTTAATTAATTTACAGAGTGAAATATGATTACTAAAAAAGATTTCCCTTCACTCTCAACTAGACTAGACGAGATCTTCAATGAATCTACTCAAGATTCATTAGCGATGGCTAAAGGCTTCGACGTTTTCGAAGTAGCTGAGACAGACAGAAAAGATTTCAAATTCCAAATTTTACATGGAGTTGCTGGCGTAAGAAAAGTTACACCAGGTCAAGATCTACCGAGAGTAGATGGTATAGAAGGCGATGACATTTCTTATTCACAGGCTTACTATGGTGCTATTGTTCCAGTAACAAAAGAGAATAGAAAGTTTGATGAATATGACGAGATCGATGATATCGCAGCTTCTATTACAGAAGATGCTTGGGATAAAGTAGACCAGTCTCTAGCAGACGTTTTACTTAATGGATGGGCTAATTCTTACACAGATGTTTGGGGAGAGACTATTACAGCAACTGGACCAGATGGAGTAATGCTATTTAATGCAAACCATACTAACCCTGCATCATCAAGAGTATTTTCTAATTTAATTAATGATGGCACAAATAACAATCCTACTTTTTCAAGAGAAGCTATTGCTAACCAGATTGCTAGAGGAAGAGGATTCAAAGATGTACATAACCTTAGTAAACCAGTTATCTTTGATACGTTACTTATTCCTTCAGAGTTAGAAGATGCAGCAATCAGATACACAGAAACTATTCAGTTACCTGGTACTCCTAATAACGATACCAATAAATATGTTACTCAGACTATTAAACAGATTATTGTTTGGGAAAGACTTTCTACAAGAAGCGATGGAACAGATACTTCTGCATACTGGTTCATGCTATCATCTAAGAAAGTTGGTAAATCTCTAAAGTGTAAATTCGCAGAGAGACCAACCTTAGATGCACCTGAACAAGTTTATTCTAATAAGAATTGGGATTGGTCAATTGATTTCTTCTACGCAAGAGGAATTGGTTACCCTCAGTTTGTTGCAGGATCAAATAGTTCAAACGCCTAGATCGTAAAGAGGGAGTGATAATGACACTCCCTCTCTTATAAACTAAACTTATTTTATTATGAGTATAAATTGGGGAAAACTCAAAAGCCAAGATCGTGTCAAGGATATAGGTAAACCTTGGTCCGAAGCAGAACAACTGGCTATCCATGAGTACAATATTCCTGCTGCATACGTCAGAGGAGGTATTCTGACAAAGAAGGAATATAAAAAAGAATTAGCTCAAGAAAAATCTAGAGGTAAAAGCGTTGAAATGCTTTCTAGTAATGAGCTTCTTAATTACGCAACTAGATTAGGTTTACCAGCTATTGCAGAGATGTCATTTGCTGCTATGCAATTAGATGTTAAGAACAAGATGGAAGAAGAAGCATTAGAAACTTTCGAAGACATTAGAAAGTATGAATCAGAGCAAGCTGAACTTAAGAAAGGAAACGAAGACGAAGCTGAAGAGGAAGAAGACGATGAAGAAGAAGATGGAGAGGAAGAAGCAGAAGAAGAAACTGAAGAGGTAGAAACTGAAGAAGAAACTGAAGAAGAGACTGAAGAAGAGACTGAAGAAGAGACTGAAGAAGAGGACGAAGAATCAGAAGAAGAAGAAGAAGACGAAGAAGAAGACGAAGAGACTGAGGAAGAAGAAGCTGCTAGAATTAAGAAAGAGAAAGCAAAGAAAAGAAAAGCTAAGAAAAAGAAAGCTGCTAAGAAAGCAGGCAAGAAAAAATAAATCATTTTATTAATTAAGCAACTATTATGAAGAAATCACACATCGCAATTGCATTCGCTGTATTTGCTTTAGTAGTTGTTCTTGGTTCTGTATACGGTGTTCGAGCTTATGACGAAAATAAAGTTATCAGCCAGAACATCGAACATGCAGACGTTGTTTATCAACAGTGCTCAGCTGAAGTAGCTGCTTTACCATCTGACGTAGGTGGTGCAGTCTCTTCTGTTGCTGGAGTTTGTAATGGGTACGAGTTACCTACGCAATTATGTAACGTAAATGCTTATGAACTTCAACTGCAGACTGATTTAACTATCGATGATGAGTTAACAGTTAGCGGAGAAGCTATTTTCGAAGGATTAACATCTGGATCAGGTGCTAATCAATTAGCGACTAGCACAGGAACAACTATCTTAACAGCAGCTCAACTATTAGCTAACAGCTATTTAGAGATTACTGTTAATACTGGTACTACAGCTACAGTTGAATTACCTGCAACTTCTACTATGACAACTCTGATGCCAAATGTATCAGATCATAGAGAATGGGTTATTCATAACGCAACATCTAGTACAATGGCTATGACCATTACAAAGGGAGATGGAATTGATTTAATCGGAGTTACAACTAACGATGATGTAATTGATGAGACAGAATACTCTCTGCTTAGTTGTTGGAGAAAACCTGACACTGACTTAGCATGCCTTCTTACTGAATGGCTACACTTAGACTAATCGGTTATATTTAGTTGGCTTCTACAAAAGGAGCCAGCGATACTATAATTAATTAAAATATAATAAGAGTATGAAACTAAAAGACATTTTTATTGTTGCAGTAGTTCTATCAGCTCTAGTGATTTCACTAGTTGCTTTAAACTTTGCAAATGAAGCAAAGATGTTAGCGAATCCTTCTGTCGAAAAGGACGAGACATCTATTGCTGGTGATTTCTTTGTATTAGAGAATCACAAGTATAACACAGCGACAACTACAGTTGAGTATTTAATCTCAGCTGGAGATGCAATCACTGAAGAATTTTATACAGGAGATGCAGATTTACTTGATATGAATCTAGCAGTAGTCGCAAGTTCTACTTCAGCTGTACTATCATGGGAGTTTGAATACTCTGATAATTACATTGATTGGTACCAAGAATCTGGGTCACAAGTTGATTCAATCACGGCAGTTAGTTATGGAGCAACTGGCTTAGTCCATAGTTGGACACCAGGAACTACATCAGAGTCATTAAGAAATTTCTCAATGTCTCCAGTAGCAGCTAAGTATACGAGAGTAACATTCTCAGCATCAACTGCTAACTTATCACTATGGTATAATATAATTAACAGGAGAACACAATAGTATGAAGAAAATATTTAACTATGCAATCATTCCTATATTAGCATTGGCTATCGTAGGAATAGTATATGCACAAGCTAGTTCTTTGATCTACATCTCTGATGATGGAAATACGAGAATTATAAATCTAGAAGAGAGTGATGTAGCGGGAAGTGGAGGACAGATATATGAACCAACAGCTGTTGATCTTTCTGATTTAACTTTAGCAGAGAACTCAGTATACAGAGGAGATGCTTCTGATAATCCAGAAGCTACAAGTGATTTAACAATATTGTCAAACGGCAACGTCGGGATAGGGACAGACACCCCAACCTCTTTATTACACGCAGTCCAAACCTCAACAACAGGAAGCACAGGATATTTTTATAGAAACTTAGCAAGTGCTTCTACTGATAGTCCTTTGATGCAGTTAATAAATGACAATGCAGGAGATGACCAGAATGTTCAAACTAATCAAAATGACGGAACAGGTGATACTTTATTTTTAGACACAAACGGTAATACAACTTCATTAAACATAGATAGTGAAGCAACAACAGCTGGTGTCTTTACTTTGGAGTCACTTAATACTTCTGGAAGATTATTATTAGTTAGAAATTATGGAGCGATGGCTTCAAATGTTTCTAACGCTGTTGCTTCTTTTCAACAAAATTCATCTAGTTCAGGAGGAATTACATTAGAATCTAAGAATGCAGGTACAGGAAACACCCAATTCCTAGACACAAACGGAGACGCAATATCTCTAAACATAGACTCCGAATCAACCACTCAGGATATTGTTAATATAGATGGAGCCCCATTAACCTCTGGTATAGCACTAGACGTTATAGGTGGTGCAAGTAAAACTGGTACTCTTGGAGTTGCAAGGTTCTTAAATTCTGGTGACGCAACCAATGTTTCTATCGACCAAAAGGGTAATGGTATATCTCTAAACATAGACTCCGAAGCAACAACTGCTAATGTAATAACTGTAGGGACTGTAAACACAGACAGAGGAGTCAAATTTTTTAGTACTGGAGCATATACAGGTACTACTAACGGTGGTTTTATATTGGCAGAATTAACGAATGCAGCATCTACTCAACCTGTATTTTTATCAAGAAATGCTGGAAGTGGTGTAGGATTAAGAATCGACAACAATGGCAATGGCATAGGCTTAGAAATAGACTCCGAAGCAACCTCAGCAACAGTCCTTAATGTAACAGCAGAAAACACAAGCGGAAACATTATGAATATTGATAGTAAGTTAGTAATGGATTATGAGGGGAATGTAGGAATAAGTACAACTAACCCAACTGAACCTTTTACAGTTATTGGAAATAGCCTTTTAAATTCTGTTCTAGTCACAAATGCTGATTCGTCTTTATCTTCTAGCCCATATGTTCTAATAGCTA
>Ga0222673_1000134_pt1 | contig 44829 bp, 67 predicted proteins | sample AntAcemetagen801_FD_179845 | JGI IMG/M metagenome (GOLD analysis project Ga0222673, IMG submission 179845) | Saline water microbial communities from Ace Lake, Antarctica - #801 | ecosystem: Environmental > Aquatic > Non-marine Saline and Alkaline > Saline | place: Antarctica: Ace Lake...
AAATAAAAAAAAAACTAAAAAAATTAAAACAGATAATGAAATACAAGATATTGAAAATTGAATAAAAGAAATATTAGAATCTAATATATTAAAAGAAAGAACTAAACAAAATAAGATAGAATCTAAAAAAACTAAATTAAAAGAATCTGAAAGTGTGAAAAATATAGATAGTTGAATAGAGAAGACATTGAGTGAATGAATGTTAAACCCTAATAGAGTAGTTAAAGATATAAAGAATATAAAAAGTAAAACTAAAAATGCTTTAACAGATTTTGAAAAATCATTAAAAAAATGATTTAATACAGGTCTTTTTAAGAATAAATAATTTAAATATTAAATAATAAAACAAATGAATAGAGTACAACTAACACAAATAGTATTTACAGAAAAAGCAGCTACATGAACAAAAGCTATAGATGTAAGAGATTTTAGAAATGTTACTTTTTGTTTATCATCAAGTAGTAGTGCAAATTTTACAATTAAGACACAATGAGCATTTGATATAACTAATGCAGATATAGATAGTGCAATAGACTTTAGTTCAGTAGCTAGTGCATCTAACCCTTGGGAATATGTACAACTAATAAGTTTAAATGATTGAGCTTCAATAGATTGAGATACATGAGTAGCTTTTGCTTGAACTGATGATGTAAGATTATATGAAGTAAACACAAATTGAATAGATTATCTATGATTCACAATTACAGCATATTCAGCATGAAAAGTAAATGTATATGCAAAATGTTATTCTAATTCATAAACCAAAATAGTATGATAACAGATACACAAAAAAGAAAAAGATTACAATGAATAGATGAAAAGCTAAGAGAGAGATCACAAGAGCTTTGATTATTGGAATGAGAAATAGCAAGTAAGAAAAAAGTCTTATCAGATATAAGAAATATTATAATAAAAGATAAAGTTATAATAGATTGAAATTTAGAGATTATAGATTGATTAAAATTATCTATAGATGAACTTGATTTACATATAGTTTGTAAAAGTGATAACTTTGATGAAAGAATAAATAACTATAATCGTTATATAAAAAAACTAAAAACAGAGATATTGAAGTTGGAAGAGAAACTTTTATTAGACAAGGCTATAGATTTAACTGAAAATAAGAAAAAATTAGACCATCTATTGACAGTTCTTACAAAACAATACTCGTTAAAGAGAAAAGTACAGGTCGAGCTGAACAATCAATGGCTTACTATGACAGAACTCGAGAATAAGAAGAAGAGCACAATGAGAACTATGTTTAAGCTCCAAAATGACCTAGAAGAGAAGAAATTATGATTAAAGAAGAAAGAAAGGAAGTTAAATCTAAAGAAAGAAAGATTAGATAAATTATATTTAGATTATAAAATAAATAAGAATGTGAAGAAGTAATACGGATAATCAATTATGTGAAGATAGTGAAGTAATATTATCTTCTATATGAAGTTCTATAACAAGTCGTGCAATGACAGCGACATTATATGTTAGTCCTGATTGAGATAATTCTGATTGATCTACATGGGATAAAGCATATAATACAATTAATTCAGCATTAGATAATGCAAGTACCGATGCAAATCATTGTACTTTGATTATGATTTGACCAAAAGCTACTCCGTACGATATAAATACCAGTTGAACCCCTACACGAACTTGAAACTACGAAATAAAGGGAACTCACAGAAGACGAGCAATAATAACAAACACAAACGCAACAGCTGAGTATGTGATGAAATTCACTTGAAAGGTTTGAATAAACGATTTGGCAATAAGTACAGCTTGAACAGTAAATACTATTAAATTTACCAATTCAAGTTATAGAATAAGACATTGTTGATTTAATGCTAGTGCTACAACAAGTGCTACAAAAATAATTGATATTGATTGAACTGGTGGAACTATATTAGGTTGAAGATTAGAAGATGTAGAAATTATTTGAAATGTAAGTTATTCTACAGGTCTATATATTAATAATGCTAGTATAAATACTTCTAAAGATATGAATATACATTTTTGTTTAAATGCAATACATATATTAGATACTGATAGTGATAATAATTATTTTGATATTATTGATATTTGAGGTTGTGCTTTATGACTTAATATTGATGCTTGAAATTCACAACATTTTTATGATATACATTTTCACGAAAACACTACAAATATAGATGATGAAGTTTGAGATCATCATTATAATGGTATTACATGAGAATTTCCAATTTATGTTGAGCCAGAAAATGTTGATTGAATAACAGTGAATTGATGAGATAATACATGGGGTACTGATACTGAAATTAGAACGGTAGCAACAGCAACAAAACCGTTTAAAGTTATTTGATATACACTGAATCCGAGTTCAGACGAAAACACAATTATTAGATTTAGTGCTGATAGTTGAAGTACATTTTTTGAACAAACGATTTTCTCAAGCAAGAAATGAAAAGCAAGTTGAAATGGTGACGCAACTGATTTTATATTTAATGTTTGAACAAAAATTTCTGCAAGTGTTTACAGTTCTTCAAGTTGAAAAAACGTAAAAGTCCGACTTGATGTACAGGAAATTTAAATAAAATTTGATAATTAAATAAAAATCAGTATAATATAATAAAGTTTTATAAAATAATCATAATAATAAATGAAAAAAATCTATGACAAGAAAATTGAAGACTTGACTAATGAGTTTAAAGAACTAAACGATTGAATAATAAAAGACCGTGAAGAGATTAAGACTTATAATCAAGCTATTCAAGAGAGGGTTACAAGACAAGTTCAAATTGAATGAGCAGTTGGAGTTCTAAACAAATTAAATAAAGAACTAGAAAAACCAAAGAAGAAGTAATTTTTGCAAGGGGTTACACTATGTAACCTTTTGATTAAATTATTTATAATTAAATAATATAACTATGGCAAGAGTACGAGCAGAATTATCACCTGATGAATTATTAGCACTATGAGAATTAGAATGATTAGCTGATAATTCTGTGATATATAAAGATAATACATGAATATTAAAAGAAGTAGCATTAGGTGCAGCTGATACATATTTTAAAAGCAATGGTACTACATGAACACCTACTTTTGAAGCAGTAAGTGCTTGATGAGCATTTGAAACAACCTCTAACATAACAAGCAATACTCCTTGAGCTTTATGAACAGATGATTTTGTTTTTGGAAGTGATAGTTTAGATGATGATTGAAATTCAGCTCATGATAGTAGAATGTTTTTTGATAAAAGTCTTTGAAGTTTTAGAGCTTGAACCGTATATTCTACAGAATGGGATAGTGCTAGTATATGAATAGGTTCAACAGCTATGGGAAAATCAACAACAGCAAGTTGAAATTATTCATTAGCTATGGGGAAATCAACAACAGCAAGTTGATGATATTCACTTGCTATGGGACAAAGTACAACAGCTAGTCAAAATTATGCAACAGCAGTTTGATATTCAACAATAGCTAGTTGAGTTTATTCAACTGTAATGTGATATAGAACGAACGCAAATGGTACTTCATCTTTAGTAACATGACAAGAATATATAGATAGTAATAATCATATAATTTCAGTTTGATATTGAACTTGAATAACTGATACAACTTGAACAGCAATAAGATTAGAAGCAGATTCAGACCAAAACAATACAAAAAAGAAATCAATATATTTTGGACAAACAACAGCACCAACAACAACAACAGACAGATTATATAATATAGCATGAGCTTTAACTTGGAATTGAACTGATTTAACAGCATGAGGTTGATGAACACCTACTGATATAACAGTAGCAAATGAAGTAACAGATACAACATGTTTTCCGTCTTTCTTTACTGCAGCAACAGGTGATTTATGACCAAAAACAAATGCTTGATTATCTTTTAATTCGGCAACTTCAATATTAACAGCTACATGATTTGTATGACCATTAAATTGAAATATAACTGGTGATTGTAGTTGAAACGCTTGAACAGTAACAAATTGAGTTTACACAACAGACTTCCCATTAAATCAAGATACTACTTGATTATCAGCAACAGCAACAGCACTAGCAACAGCAAGAACAATAGGTTGAGTAAGTTTTGATTGAAGTTCAAACATAGATTTACCTTGAGTAAATACAGCTTGAAACCAAGATACTAGTTGAAATTCTTGAACGGTTACTAATTGAGTATACACAACAGACTTCCCATTAAATCAAGATACTACATGACTTTCTTGAACAGCAACAGCCTTAGCAACAGCAAGAACAATAGCTTGAGTATCGTTTGATTGAACAGCAAATATATCGTTAAACAATAATGCTATAACAAATTGAGCAGGTTACACAACTAACGTTTGAGATGTTACATTAACATGAACACAAACGTTAACAAATAAAACATTAACAGCTCCTATTATATCATCTATATCAAATACATGAACTTTAACTCTACCTACAACTACAGGAACACTAGCATTAACAACAGATATAACTTGAATTAATAGTTGAACTAATACAGGTGATAATACTATATGCACATCTTGAACAGCAACAACAGCAGTAACATTAGCTACACCAAGAACAATTAATTGAGTATCATTTGATTGAAGTGCAAATATAACAGTAACAGCAGATGCAACAACACTTTCTTGAACAAGTTTAAAATCTACAATATTAGGTTCAAGTTTAACAAGTGTAGGAACTTTATTAGATTTAACTGTTACTAATACTATTGTTTGAGATATAAATTGAAATGCTTGAACAGTTACAAATGGAGTATACACAACAGATTTTCCGTTAAACCAAGATACTAGTTGAAATGCTTGAACAGTAACAAATTGAGTATATACAACAGACTTTCCGTTAAACCAAGACACAACATGATTATCTGCAACAGCAACAGCACTAGCAACAGCGAGAACGATTTGATGAGTAAGTTTTGATTGAAGTTCAAACATAGATTTACCTTGAGTAAATACAGCTTGAAATCAAGATACTAGTGGAAATTCTTGAACAGTAACAAATTGAGTTTACACAACAGACTTCCCATTAAATCAAGATACTACTTGATTATCAGCTACAGCAACAAAATTAGACACAGCAAGAACAATAGGTTGAGTAAGTTTTGATTGAACAGCTAATATAGATTTGCCTTGAGTAAATACAAGTTGAAACCAAGATACTAGTTGAAATTCTTGAACAGTTACTAATTGAGTATATACAACTGATTTTCCATTAAACCAAGATACTACAGGACTTTCTTGAACAGCAACAAAATTAGAAACGGCAAGAACAATAAATTGAGTATCGTTTGATTGAACAGAAAATATAACAGTTACAGCAGATGCAAATACTTTAACATGAACAACATTAAAATCTACAGTAATTAATTCAAGTTTAACAAGTGTAGGAACTTTGTTAGATTTAACTGTTACTAATACAATAACTTGAGATATAAGTTGAAATTCTTGAACAGTAACTAATTGAGTATATACAACAGACTTTCCATTAAATCAAGATACAACATGATTATCAGCTACAGCAACAGCTTTAGCAACAGCAAGAACAATAGCATGAGTTTCATTTGATTGAACAGCTAATATATCATTAAATAATAATGCAATAACTAATTGAGCAGGTTACACAACTAATGTTTGAGATGTAACATTAACTTGAACACAAACATTAACAAATAAAACATTAACAGCTCCTGTTATATCATCTATATCAAATACATGAACTTTAACGTTACCTACAACTACATGAACACTAGCATTAACTTCTAATATAACATGAACTAATAGTTGAACTAATACATGAGATGAAATAGTAGCAATATGAACTGAATTAGATACTTGAACAGATGATGTTAAATATGCTTCAGCAAAAGCTATTAAAGATTCTAAAAACGTTCCTAGTGTAGTGCCATGAACAGATTGAAATATATTAACTTCTAATTGAACAGATTGGATAAGCGAAACACCAAGTGAATTAACAGTTACTGAAAGTTTTGTAATAGCAATTTCTGATGAAACAACAGCTATAACAACTTGAACAGCAAAAGTAACTTTTAGAATGCCTTATGCTTTCACAGTTACATGAGTTAGAGCAAGTTTAACAACAGCTTCTACTTCTTGATTACCAAAGTTTGATATAAATGAGTGATGAACAAGTATTCTTAGTACAGAGATAACAATAGATGCAACTGAATTAACATCTACAACAGCAACAACAGCTCCAGTAATAAGTGATAGTAGTCTTGCAGATGATGCACAGATTACAATAGATATTGATACAGCAGGTACATGAGCAAAAGGAGCAAAGATTTATCTTATAGGACACCAATAAAAATGACATATTTAATTAATCCATATGTTTTCAAGAAAGATAGCACATTATTGACAGGTTTAGATACATATTATAAATTTGATAGTAGTACATTAATAACAGATGCTACATGAAATTCAAACACATGAACAAATAATTGAACTACTTATACAAGTAGTTGATTAGTGAATTGAGCTAGAATATTTGATTGAGCTAATGATTATATAGATGCACCAATTAGACAATGAACAACTTTTACTTTTGCTTTTTGGTTTAAAGCAGATTTAATTTCATCAACTTGATTAATTCTAAACAATAATCGTTTAGCTGTTTATTATAATTCAATAGAAAAAATACAATTTGATGATTTTATTGATGATATATTAGTCTCAGCTAATACATATGGTGATCTAGATTGGCATTTAGTTGTTTGTGCTTGTGATAGTTGAACTGCTAATTGATCTTATTTAGATATAGATAATTGAACTGAAAGATTATTAGATACACGGTGAACAGTTGCAGCAACTGTAGATTTAGATATATGAAGAAGAACAAATTGAACAACATATTTTAATTGAACCTTAGATTGATTTTGATATTGGACTAGAGTATTAACAACAACAGAAATAACCGAATTATGGAATAGTTGAAATTGAAATCAATATCCTTTTTAATTTATAAAATATAAATATGAAAAAATACATTATACGAACGGCTATACAAGTCAATCCACAAAGAATTATACACCCTAATACTGATGAGTTTTGGGATTATAATTGAGAATGAGAATTTATTGAAACATCTTATTCAGATTGACTAACTTATATTTGAATATTAGATTGAATAGAAACTATACCAGTATCAGTATTTGATTTTAAGTTAGAAGAAAAAACAGAATTAGAAATTAACGAAATATTAAATACTTGGTACGATTGAGAAGTACAAGTCAAAGATTTTATATTTACAGATAATAGACCAATAGAAATTTTAGATATTAAAAAATAATAAAATGGATACATTTAAAAAAGTACGAAATAACAAACAATTTAAACAGTTCGCTTGGTGATTATTAGATTGTATTCTTGCATATATCTTAGCAGAATTATGAAGACTACAACCTGAAGCATTATTATGATTAGTTCCATTAATGATAGTAATTACAAAAAACTTAAGACCTTTAATAAAAAGTTTTATAAAAAAATTAAATAATTATATTAACAAACAATAAAATGACGCATGAATGTAATCAAACCAATAGACTTGTAAGTATAGAAAAATCATTGATAAAGAATGATAAAGACAATTGTTTAATTTCTCAAAATGTGGAAATGATTACTGACAAACTAGATAAAATTGAGAAAAAACTGGATAACTTTTGTAATTCAGCGACTCAATTATTTGTAACTAGATATGAAATAGAAAAAATTGAAAAAGACCAAAAGCAAGATATAGACAAATTGAAGGCTTGACAAGATAAATTTTGACGATGGCTAGTTGGAATATTATTCAGTATTGTTATGTTATTGATGAGTAAAATTTTTATGAATTAAAATAAACAAAAATGAGAGAAATAAATAGAATAGTTGTTCATCACTCGGCTACTAAACAGCCTAATATTTACAAATGTGTTACTTCTTTTAATAGAAGTCATAAACTAAGATTACACCCTAATCCTAACTGATATTGATATCATATTGCTTACCATTATCTAATAGGATATGATTGAAAAATCATTAAGACTAGACCGTTAAAAGAAGTAGGATACCATGCATCAAATTTAAAAGTCAATAAAACATCAATATGAATTTGTTTAACTTGAAATTTTGACAAAGAGATACCAACAGATGCACAATACAAGGCACTAATTGAGTTGATATTAGAGTTAAAGACTTGATTTAATATTACAATTCATTGACATAATGAATTTTCTAATAAAACTTGTCCTTGAACGAATTTTAATATGGATTATCTGAAAAAGGTTATAACTTTTAAAAATAAAAAGACAGTATCTAAGAAAGATAAATTATTGTTAAATACATTGATGAAAGTAAATTCTTATATACATGATAAATTTAAAGATGATAAGTTAAGAAATTATTTACATAAAACTAATGAGTACGTAAAGAATAATTATAAATTATAGAATAAAAAAAGATAGATATTGCAAGTACCTATCTTTTTTTTATTATCTATTCCATTTTCATTTATCAAAATCAAAAGTTTTTTTAAATAATGTATAACTAGCCGTATGAAATATAACTATTCATTCAGGATTCATAAATCAAGGAGCTATTTTACTACCATTATATTTTAATTCTAGCATAACTCTATCTATTTCTTGTGTATCAAATGTTCTTTTACTTAAAACTGGTACTACTTCACAACATTTAGGTTTTGTCTTTTCGTCCCGTGTTCAAGTATTAAATAACGCAAACCTTTTTTCATTTAATCAATATGTTCTTTGTATTCAGTTTCAATATCGTTCTCAATAATGATATCATTTTCATAATGTTAACAATTCATCTTTATTTGATTCAACTCGTAAAGCAAATCAATAATTATCAGTTTTTTTTCAAGGAGTTATAATTTTATTTCTACTTTGTACTTGTATATTATTATTTTCATCAATAATTATACATCAATTAGTTCAATCAATCTTTTCTGTAATTACCATATTTTTTGATAATCTACCAATCTTTTCAAATTTTTTAAATTCCATTATTCTTTAGTTATAGTATTAAAATTATTAATTATCTATTAAATTCATATCTTCATCAGTTAATCAACATCAATATCTAGTTATTTCTCGTAGTCATTCTTTTTTTGTCATTGTTGTTTTGTCTATGATAAAGCTAATCGTTCTTTTATTATTTCCAATTCTCAATGTTCGCATAAATACATTATATTAGGATCTTGAAAATCTTGTCATTTCAATTCTTTTATGTTTTCTAATTTTCAATGTTCGCATAAATACATTATATTAGGATCTTGAAAATCTCGTCATTTCAATTCTTTTATGTTTTCTAATTTTCAATATTCACTAATACATCTTATATTATGATCTTGAAAATCTCGTCATTTCAATTCTTTTATGTTTTCTAATTTTCAATATTGGCAAATATATCTTATATTAGGATCTTGAAAATCTTGTCATTTCAATTCTTTTATGTTTTCTAATTTTCAATGTTCACTAATATAACTTATATCAAAATCAATATCTCACAATATTTCTTTTATTCTTTCTAATTTTCAATATTTACTAATATAACTTATATCAAAATCAATATCTCACAATATTTCTTTTATTTTTTCTTGTCTTATTTTTTTGTATTCTTTCATTATTTTTTATTAATTTCAATCTTAAAACTGAATAAATAAAATTTACACATTTATTTGACTGCATATTTAGTTTACTTTCTTTATCTTCTCGTAGTTCTCCAATAGTTTCAGTTAGATATTTTATATTTTGGTCTCCACTATCTCCGTAGACTATATTGTCTAATACTCGCCGAAACACAGTTGAATAATTTAAATTATTAATTTCTTTTGAAATTTCTAATAGTTTTTTTTCTCTATATATTTTTCATTTTTTATAATACATTATTATTTTGTTTATTAATCTAAAAACCATTTAGTATTAAATCCCCTTCATCTTCTCTATCTTTTTTCAAAATATCAACTTCTTCTTTTGGTATTTATCCATATTTCTTCATAGTTATATTATAAATAAAATTAGTTATTTTCAAATATTAATACCTCTTCTAAAATATCTTTTAATTCTCACAATCAAATTAATATTTTTTTTTCTATATAATCTGTGTTTGGTCTATCAATTATATAATTTATTATTTGATTAATATCTTCATTAGATACTACCTTTATATGAAAATCACAATCACATTCAAATATTTCTCAAGGTCAATTTAATAAACATTCACAATCTTTTGAGTGTTGTCTTATATGTTTTTTCATTATTATTTTTATCAATTTATAAAAACTTTTTTCTAATATCATCTTCTATTTCATTCCAATTAGCCTTTGTATAAAACTCTATGTCCACTGTTTCTAGTATCTCAACTAAAGATTCCTTACATCTTACTTCTACCTCTCAATAACATAATCATACGTCACCGTTCTCATTTAATATGAATGTTATTCTGTTCATAAAATATCTCTATTATCGTATAAATCTTTTTGATTTCTAAAATAGTCTTCTGTGATTATACTATTTTTAAAACACTCTAATCTAACTTCTGATTTATGATTATCTCATTGTCTAGCTTCCTTTAAACATTCATGTAAAGCTTCTTTAAAATCTTTAAGTCTATCAGGAGCAACTGCTTTTAGTGGTCTAACATTAAATTTTTCTTTACTCATTGTTATATTCTTTTATCAAGATAAAATTATTATTATAATTATTATTATCACTCGCATCGGTATCCACATTTTATTTTTTATCTTCTAAAACTAATTTAATTCTATCAATCTCTGATATTGATCTCCGACTTTTTCAAGTCCTTATTCATTGTTCTGTGAAATAATCACATTTATTTCTATAATATATAAAATCTTTATCATCTACTAATATTACTTCATCATATTTTTCTAACATATTTTATTTTATTATTTAAAATCTTCTCTACATATTCATTTTTTATAAAAGTCATTTCTATCTAATGATATTAAACATTTAAATATATCAATAGAAACTTCTCATAAAATAGGTCTATGTATATCAAATCGTGTTTGTAATTGTTCTTGTGGTAACTCTGTTCAAAATACAGTATGTAGTGCTACATGTACTTCATGACAAAGTCTTTTAATGTTAGCTGATTTATGTACATTAAATCATTTAGAAGAATTTGTCTTAGCGACTAAATGATGATTAGATTCTTTAGGTCATTTCTTTCTTTTCAACTTTTTCTTTTTTATTTTCTCTCTTCTTGAAATTGCTGAATTAGTGCTGTTTTTTCACATAATAGTATTTTATAAAATAAAATTTTAACTTTTCATAAACTTTTCTAAGTTATTGATCCTTGTTTTAAGTGAAGCTATTTCTTTATAACATAATTCTCTATCATCTTTTAATCATTTAAGATTTTCTTTCATTACTTCTTTTTCTGATAATTCATTCTCATTTATTGTTTCCATTTTTTTAATAATATGTATATAAAAAATGCAGTTTAACTAATGTTTCTAATTTAGGAGTATGCCAAGATAATTTTATAATATCATAATATGTTTGTGCACATATTCCTAAAAGTGTTAGTGCTTCTAATTGTGTTATATAATAATGTTCTACTCTAAATCTATTTAACTTTCATTTAAGCTCTACAGCGTTCATCTTTAATCAATCATATTCATATACTATATTATCCATTTTTATTTGTTTTTAAAATATAAATTTAATAATTTTGAATTTTCTTTTATACTGTCTACGTTCATATTATCAATACTTTTTTTTAAAGTATTATATAAAAATTCTAGTTCCTCCCTTTCAGTTTCTTTTAATTTTATTTTTTCATTTAATTTATTTAAAACTGTTGTAGTATTACACAATAATTCTCATAACTTTTTTTGTTTATTTTTTGTCATATAATAATTATACATTAATTCTTGTGAGTTATTCATTTGTTTATCTTTATTGGTTAAAATTTTATTATTTTCTTTATTTTTTCAATTTTCAATATATTCTCCATAATCATATTGAATAGAATATACATCTGAATATCATTCTATAATTTTTAAAAAATATCAATAAGCGTTTGTATAAAAATAATTCAATATCTCTTCTAAACTCATATTCTCATAACATTTATAATTTATATCTATTGATTTAATTATTTCTATTTTTAATTTATCTGTTACATATTGCATATCAATCAATATTTTTTCTATTACAAATTCTTTTTCGGTTTTCATTTTATTTTTTAGTCATAAAATTTTTTATATTTTTGTCAATTAAGTTCTATTATATCATTATCTTTTTCTAAATCTTCATAATAGAATTTTTTATATTTTAAATCATTTTCAAATTGAATTTCAATGTAGTCTCAATTAATAAGACTATTATTAAATATAGTTTTTCAATCGAATGATAAAGGTTCTCATCATTCTTTTTTAAATAAACTCCATTTTCAATCTTTTTCAAATTGAATTTTAATGTAATCTCAATTAATTACACTATTATGAAAATCAGTTTTTCAATCGAATGATATAGGTTCTCATCATTCTTTTTTAAATAAACTATATTTTCAATCTTTTTCAAATTGAATTTTAATAAAATTTCAATAATCATTATTATGATAAATATCTATCTCTCAATATACTTTTCATTCTTTATAATTCATTATTATTTAATTAGTTCTAAAATTAAAATCTTTTGTAATATGTACATCATTCAACATGCTTAAACAATTCAAAACATTATTATTTCGCCTGCTCTTTGAAGTTGCATATACTGGAGGCTTTCAACCTCATCAAATACTAAGACTTCAAATAGTTTGTTTATTCCATAAATATCTATTATTCAAAGTTCTAAATATAGCTTCAAATCATTCTTTTTTTGTGTTGTATGCCCTAGTATCTCAACTATCATTGTTTCATACATTTCAATAATTGTGCTTTGTTTTTAGTTCTCTTCATAATGAGCTATCGGCTCGTGCTATACATACTGGTACCTCTAATAATATATTGTATTTACTTTCAAATAATACTAAACTTTCATATACTGCTAAGTGTCAATATGTTGCCAACAACTCTTGTATTCTATTCTGTTTGTCTGTATTAATCAATTTTACATAAGCTTTACTTGCTCAATTTTCATCTAATTTCCAACCGTATCTGCTCATAGTTCTATTCCATTCGTGAACTTGTCAATCTCATCCTTTATATGTCTTTGGATACACGTAATCGCTATATTTTTGAAATTCTTCAACTTCATCCTTACTAAAATTATCTATTCATATCTCATCTATTTTTTTTAAAATATCATCATATCTTTTTCTCATATTTAAATCTGTCTGAATATACGGTTCATAATTAATTACTTCAACATTATTTCTTTTTTTTTTATAATTTCATTCTTACATCAAGTAAACTCAATTCATTTAAATATAGAGTCTTTTTCTTTTAATCTACAATTATTATCTAATTTAAGATTAATCATTATTTGTTTGATCTCTTTATTTTTTTTAATATTTAATTTATATGTAGAAGCGTATAATTTTATAGCTTTATCGTTTTTTATATACTCATCTTGTAGAATTACTATCCTATCTTTAACAATAGGTTTATCTATCTCATTCTTTAATGCTTCATTCTTATCAGGAAATGCAGTCATTAAGAGTATAGCTAAAGCTAATATTCAAATAAATAATCAAATTGAATATAATATCTTTTTATTTGTGTCTGTCATTTTTGTTATTATTTATAATTTAAAATTAGTTTTCATAAATCATTTAAAGTGTTTACTCAATCAACTATATCTTGTATTTTTTCTTCATTTAGATCAAGCCAATCATAATCTTCAATTTTATATTTCATCTTTACCAGCTAAAAGATAAATTAAATCTTCTTTTAGTTCTTCTAATCTGTAGTTCCAATTTCTAATTATTTGTTCATCAACTCTATTTCCAGTAGCTTCATTATTATTTAACTCATCTTTAATAATATTTATTTTATATATTATATTTGTTATTTCTGACATATATATTCTAGTTATTATATAAATTATTGAATTCAATATTGGTTACATCTTCTAATACTGCATAAGCTCAAGATTGTTTTGTTAAATCTGTAGTATAATATTTTTTAGAATAATTTCATGTATTAATAACATATCAATTATATTTTTTTATAATCTCTCATTTATACCAAATAGTATAATATTTTAAATCTTTTGTAAAATATTTATTATATCATGAATTATCTTTAGCTTCATATCAATCCCATAATTCTATAACATCTATTACTTCATTAAATCAAAGTTTAATAAGTTTTTGTTTTATTCTTTCTAAAGGATCAACCTTTACAGCTTCTACAATTTGGTTTATAAATTCTTTAGGTAATTCTATTTCTTTTCAATTTAATGTTAATTTTAATTTATCAGTCATTTTTGTTATTATTTATAAATTAAATAAAGTTTTTTCCAAGTAGCAGGTTCAGGATTATAATTCTTAATTTTTATCATATTATCTATTTGTGTTTTAGTAATTTTAAGTTTTATGCAAGCATCAGTTTTAGTTAGATCATTATCAAATAAATAATTATTAAACTTATCTTTTAATACTGCTAAATCCATTAATACTCAATGTATCTCGTAAGTAGCAAATTCTTCTTCTTCTTGTGTTGACATTTTTTATGTTTATAAATTAAAATATATTATAAGCTAACCCCCACCAATTAGCTTGGTTTTCCCAACTATTACTCCATACTATTAATTATTTTTAAAATGGTAATGATTCATCTATAGGTTCATCTTTATCACTTTTAGATTTAACCTCTTCAATTATATTCTCTTTAAATTTTATCTTTTTTAACTCTTCCAATAAAAACTCATTCAATCAATCATAATCAGTTTTAACAAAATCTCATTTTTTATTTGTAATAATTTCAGTTTTATCTTTTTGTTCTTCATAAGTATATTTCCAACCTATAGGTTTTCAATTGTGTTCTATCCACATAGATTTATACTTTTTATCATTAATATATAAACTTAATTTTAAGTTTCAAACTTCTCATTCTACATTTAATAAGCTATTGATAAATCATCTAGCTAAATTAGTCCAACTTGTAGACCAAATCATTTTATCATCTCAATCTTCAATATGAAATTTAATTAAATTAACTATATTACCCTCATATTCATAAGATCATTCTTCAATCTTAGTAAGTTGTCAAGAAATAAATTCAGCTTCAGTTTTTTTCCAATCATCTCAATCTTTTTCATTTACTTCAAAATAATGTTTTGGTTGTTCTGCTTTTAATCAAAGTAATTTAATATAAATAGTGTTTGTACTGTTGTTTCAAAATGCCATAGTATTTTTTAATAAGGTTATAAAAATTTTAATTTAATATTATTTTGCTTCTTCTAATTTGATTTCTTTTATTCGTTTCTCCAATATAATATCGTCCATTTCTGCTTCGTATTTATCTTCTGCATATTGTGTAGCCATAGTGATTTTTAATTAAGATATAAAATACTTTCTTTAACTACTTCTATCTTACTGATAAAAGATGACAATTCAAGACTTTTTTATACTTTCTTTGTTTCTGTTATAGTAATTTCACATCTACCATTTCATTTATCATATATAGGTATATGTTGTATCTCTATTCAAATATAATCATCATTATCATCAATTATACATCAGCATTCAGTTAATGCGTCTAAAAAGAATTTTTGTATGATAGATAACACATTTCCCTTATCTCTTTTTCTCTTATCAGGATAATATAACTGATAAGAGAGTGTTATAATTCATTTAAATTTTAATCCTTTAAGTTGTGGTTTTATTATCCTTTTATATTCTTTCTTTATGTTATTACTTGTATATCTAAACCGACCTTTATAATAATTTAAATTTAATCATCTTTTAATAGCTTTAGGCTTTTTTCATTTCTTTTTAATTTTTCATTGTATCATAACATATAATGGACTAGTTATTATTACCATTTTTATTTTATATTTCTAAAATAATTCTATCTCTATTATTGGATAATCTAACAGTCTCTTCTTTATTTCACATCGCTTCAATAAGTCTTAAAGAATTTTCAATAACACTTAAATATCATTGTAAGATTTTTTTATCAATAGGTTCATAATTAATATTATCCATTTCATTATTCATTTTAATTATCGTTAATAGTAAAACCTTTATTATCAAATTTAGTAGGTATAGCTTCTATAGAAGAAACTTTTTCGTTTTCACTCTCAATATAAATAAGTAAAATTAATCAATAATTACATAGATCAATCAAACTATCTTTAACCGATTCAGTTTCTACTTTAGGTGTTCCATTAAGTAAATTAGATATTCTACTAATTTTAAGTAATATAATATTAAATATATTACATTCAGTAGATGTAATTCAGAGATGACTAGGTAGTTTCAGACTTTGAAAAGCATCTCTATTTCAAGAATAATCTTGATTTTTACTTTTTACTAATTCTTTCATTTCAATAGTTAATTTATCAAATCTTTCTATAAATTCTTGTTGTTGCATTATTAATCTTTAAGGTATAAAATCTGTAAATGTTATTCAATGATGATTACAATGACAATTGCTACAAACTATTTCAATATTGTTAGGGTCATATTTCAATTCAGGATATAACCCTTTAGGTTTTATATGTGAAAAGTTTATAGCTTTAGCTTCATATATAAAGACACCACAATTAACACAAATATGTTCTCTAGTATCTCGTATTTCTTTAAATACTTTTTTCTGTGATTTTTTGCTCATCTATAATTAATTTTTTAAAACTTTCTTCACTATCTTTAGCAAAACCTCTTTCGTAGTCATACCACAATGAAATACATTTATATTTTTTTCATAAAAAAGTATAATCTTGAATAGAAGGCATTTCATATCATAAATGTATAACATTGTCTTCATCTTTATATCTTTTTTTAAATATCTTTATATCTTCTTCAATATTTTTAGTAAAAATATATAAAAGATCATCTTCTCTTTTTATATCTAAAATCTGCATTTTTATTTAATTAAATTATAAAATACTTTTTTCTGTGATTTTTTGTGCATCTTTTATTAATTCAAGTTGTTTTTTTAAAATAGGTCAATTTAATATTTGTCAAGCCTTTAAATCTTTTTCTTGAAATCAATTACTATAATAATCTCAAAAATGTAGCTGTTGCTTTTTTTTTAGTTGTTCTAAAGTCATTTTTCTTTTTGATAAGAATGTAAAAACTTTTCAAGATTATCTAATTGTTTATTAATATAATCTTCATTTTGTACGTATGAATTATCATCTCAAAAATGAGCTGTATCAAATCAAAAATACCATAGATCATCTTTTTCTAATTTTTCAGGATTAAAATGTGATGAATAAGTAAGTCATCAATGTACATCACAATATAAAGCTTCATCATTTCGTAAATCTAAATATTCAACTTCATAAAGTGGGTGATTAGAATTTATACCAATATATCAATTTAAACAATTTAATCTTTCTATTTTTTTTATAATCCTTATCATTTTATTTTCTTTTTCCATTTTTATTTTTTATAATTAGTAGTTAAAAATTCTATTACTCTTACTTCAGGAATAGTTAAATCTTTAATAAGATTAAATGAAGATTTAAATATACATACAGATAATCATATTATTAATACAATTGAAAAAATAAAACCAATCATATTAATAGCTATTTCATAATCAGTTTCAAACTTATCTGCTTTAAATCTTTTGTTAGTGATAGATATAATAAAAGAAAGTATAATAATAATTGTTATACAAAATATCAAATAAGATATATCTTGTATAATTAAATAATTGATAAGTCTTCAATATATATCAATAAAATAATCTTTTCATATATCAATTCAAGTAAATAAAGTTTTGTTAAGTGATTCAATAGTTTTTGTATCCATAATAATTTGCTTTAATTTATAAAATATATATACTTGTAATTACACCCCGTTATAAGGAATGTAATTATTTGCTTATACAATCCTAGAGTACTAATACTACTTTAGGTTTTTTTATTCTTTTGAATATAATAGATTGTATTTTTGTACTATTTCTCATGGTAAGAACACTAATCAAGCTTTAAAATCTTTTTTTAATTTAGCTTTATTTACTGTCTCTTTTACTGTAGTTTTAATTGTTTTATAACAATCAGTAACATCATCAGTAGTAAAATCTCTAAACACTCAATCTTCACATTTTTTCATTAATGTTCAACTTCATTTTTTTACTACTTTAATTTTATCACCATTATCATTTACAACTTCTTTATAATTTGTAGACAATAAATACTTTATAACCTCTTTTTCTGTAGAGATAAGTAAGACTTGATTGTTCTTTTTTTCTTGTTTAAGCTCATTTAATTTTAAAGTTAATGAACTAAGCTCTAATTCTTTTTTAACCTCCTTAATTCTATCATCAAGTTGGATTCAAGCATTTACTAACGCTGTAGTAGAAAATGCTTTTTTTCTCATAATTAAATCTGTTTCTGTCATAATATTTTTGTAACTAAGATATAAAATATTATAACAAGGGTAATCCTCTAGTGTACTCCTAAGTAACTAATAACCCCCTTGTTATAAATGATTGTTTAGCGAGATTTACTCCTCGTTAGAAAAAAATAATCACGACTTTAATTTTTCCTAATTTTATTCCTTATTTGATTGTTTAGCGTAGCTTTTCTGCTCGTTTCAATATTGTTGACACTTTATGGTTATCAACTACTATCAATCTTACTGATTTAAAGTAACAATTCAAGACCTTTTTATACTTTATTAATATGATTGTAATTTTATTTTATCTTTTAGTATATCCCTAGATTCTATTATTTTATCATAATTTTTTATGACTTTTGGTTTATCGTTTGATGAGATATCTTTTGTATAAATAATTAAAGCAGAATAATAATAATTTTCTAATTTATAATCAGAAGTTATATTGTATTTGATCCCTTGTAATTTTATTCAAGTTTCTAAAAATGAATTTATTTGTTTTTCAAAGTCATCATATTGATTATGTGCTATAAATTTTATTTGTGTTGTCATAATATTTTTTTTAATTATTTAAAAATATGTGTCTTCTATTGCTTCTAAGTATTCACCTTTATCAAAAATAATATTGCTTATTCCATTATTTCAACCTATTGTATCCTTATATTGCATCAATTTAACTTCCTTTTTTATTTCATCGTCTGTATTTTCAGGGTCTAGATCCCTCCAAATTTCAACTACTTGTGTAGAATTATCAATAACTTTTTGACTTCATCTGAAAGCTCCAACACCTCATGGATAAAATTTTTTATTATCTGATGGTTTTCTTAGATGATGTACTAATATTATACTAATTCTCATACTATTTTTTAGTATTTGTAGACTTCTACTAATATTTTCAAACCTTACATTCTCGTTATCACTTCAACCTATACAGCCTAAATTATCTATAATAAATAATCTAAATCATTTATCATAACCTAATCTAATGGTCTTCTCTATTTTTCATATATCAGGATTTTCATTAAATGAAGTTATATTTAATAATAATGGATCAAAACTATTTAATATATTTAGATGTTTTTCATACAATTTATATTGTAAATCATTATAGTTTCAAACTTGAAAATCATATTTAGTTATATTGGCTTTCTTTTTTGCTGTCCTAGATAACATTACATTTTCTAACAACTCTAAATTAATATAACATATTGGATTATTTTTTAAAGCGTTTTGTCTAGCAAGAAAATAAGCAAACTCTGTTTTTCAAATTCAAGAAAATCATCAAAATATTATTAATTCTTGTTCTTCAATCATTCAAAATTTTTCATCTATACATTGTAGTCATCGTGTAAATTTCATTTATTTGTTATTATTTATAAAATCTTTTGCTAATCGTTCTTTTTTAATTTTGAAGAATTTCTCTAATCATCGTTTATTTTTAAGTTCTATATCTCATTTATTATTTACAAAACTTTGATTAAATAATTCTAAATCAGTAAAGTTTTGTTGATGCTGTTTTGGATTATCTTTTTCATCTTTTCTTATCCAGTTCTGAATTGTTAAATTATAATTTGTATAACTTTTTTTTGTTCTAGTACAATAATCATTTATTTTATCAATAAATAGGTCAATAGTATTGACATCGTATTTATTTGTTAAAACAGTATATTGAGTTTTGGAAAGTTCAACATGAGTTCAATATTTAATCTTTACATTATCCTTTACATTATCCTTTACATTATCCTTTACATTTTCCTTTACATTATCCTTTACATTTACATTAACATTTACATTGCCTTGTGTTTTGCTTCTATTTTGCTTCTGTTTTGCTTCTGTTTTGCTTTTTTTTCAATTCTTATATTTTTTAATATTAGCTTCTAACTGGGGCTTTATTAATGTAAAAATTGTTTTACTAATTCAAGTTAATTTCTCTTCTTTAAAATCTAATCCAAAAGAAAATATAGAATTATATATTTCTCATTGATTTTCTTTTGGTAATTCTTTTATTGCTTCATAAAAACTTCTATAAAAAATTAAACTATCTCTCATGATATATATTTTTTAAATACTAAAAAAAAATCTAATGTCAAATTATAAACTTCATTATTTTATTTATAAGATGTATAGTAAAACTAATCCACCTTGATATATAATGTAATAATACTGCTAATATTATTGGGATCAATGTTATTATAACAAATAATCAAATAAAAAGAATAAACAAATTAGTAAATACTTTTATATATTCTAGCATTTTTATTTTTAAAGGTAAAAAATTAATCTTTTTTATTGAAATCTAAATATATAAGTACAGTTAGTACAAAAAATATAAATAGAAATATAGGAGTTTCAGGTTGATCAAATCAATCATAATGTATTTTACAAGACATTATAATTATAAAAAAGGTTATTACGAGTGCTTTTTCCATTTTATTTATTTAATAAATTAAAAGTTTCTTTTTCTAGTTTCTCTATTTTTTGCAATATTTGTTCTGTTTTTTCAGGTGACCTTTCAAAGAAATTTTCGTCTTCAAAGTCAAATTGTCAAATTGTATCATTCATTGTATTTTTTTTAATTATAAAGGTAAATATTGTATAGTTATATAGCTTTTGACTGTATAAATAATTTAAATTAGAGCTGTTAAACTGTTAAGGTGGTAAAACTATCTAATAATAACTTTTAACAACTCTTATAAAGAGTAATCATTCTATCAATCTATGAAAACCAAATGATTGTTTTGATCTTCAAAGTAAATGTAATATTCAATAGGAATTTCACTTTCTGAAGAGAAAGTGTGGAAGCCCTTATTGTTTAAATATTTATCAAATAAATCGTTATATGTCTTGCTTCATCTTTTTATAATTTGTTTATTCATTATAATTTTAAAATAATAAAGTAAAAAATGTTTTATTTATAATATTTTATCTATAATATTTCATTTAAAGTTGAATAAATAAATTAAATCATAAAAATCAATTTCAAGTAAATCACTGTAGTCTCTTAATACTTTACTTCAATCTTTTTTATATTTTTCTTGTAAACTTTCTATAAATAGCATGTTTATACTATTCTTTTTATTAAATTTTTTTAATTTTTTTATTATATCAAAATATTCTTTATTTAAAATTTCGCTTTCACTAGCTAAATTTGTAATTTCTTTTGAAAAATTATTCATTTTGTTTTTTAATAATATAATAAAAATTGTATAGTTACACAGCTTTTGCCTGTATAACTATTTAAAATAAAGACCGTAAAATAATCTACCAACTTTAATAATTAAATGGCGTTTATCTACCTGTCTATTTCTAAATAGAGTAGTAATCAGAAATAGACTATAAAAAAAATAACAACTGTAAAAAGTGAGTCGTTCACCGACTCAAAGTTTACTAATGTAATTAGGTTAGTAATGATTATTACTAAAAATGATATTTTTTTCATTTTAGTTTTAATAATAATTTAAAAAATGTTTTTTCATAAAAATATACATTGCCAGTCCGTTGGGTATATACTTTTATGTAATATTGATTTAATTAGTAGCATACTATGAAACTATCTTCATTGATCCATAATATACTATTATTGTGTTCAAGTTCCCATTTTTCAATATAATTTCAAGGGTTCCCTCTGTAGTTATCTATATTATATTCTTCTAAATCTTTATATTCTGTGTAATCTCCTCTAATTTCTGCGGTATCCAAATTATAATTCGGATCTAGTCATTCTAAATAATCAAATAGAGTACTAGCTCATTCAGTACTGAATGAATCTCTCATCTCATCGATAAAATCATTTTCATTTACTTCTTTATACATTTTATTTTTAATAATAGGGTAAAATATTTATATTATTGATTTAACGATGCTTATATATTTTATAGCGAGTACTTTTAAGCCTCGCTTGTAAAATCTATTTTTCCGGTGTTGTAACCACTCGATTGGTTACATTTTTATCTTTAAAGAAAGTCAGCCAGTATTTTGTTCGATACTGGTATGTTACTATTTTTTTACCTTTATATATAAAGATAATTTTTTTGTAATTTGTTTTATCCATTTTATTTTTTTTTAATTATAAAATATATATCCACCACATTTTGACAGTGGATATATATTTTATAGTGAGTACTTTTTAGGTACCCACTTATAAAATATATTATATTAGATATTCTAAGTTACTATCTAATATATTATTCTTTTTATAATGTGAATTGTAAATTTTATACCCCCCACATGATGTCTTCTCTATTGTATCGTAAGCCCAAATATAATTAGACAAATTTTTACAAATAAAAACATTTAGTCCACTTTTTGGGCATACGGTTTCATACCCATCAAATTTTAATAGTGATTTTAAGTAATCACTATTTCTATTTTTTAATAAAATAGAGATAATTTTTTTTATAAATTCTTGACATTTTACAATGTCAAACTTTTTTTGTCAATTCATCTCTTTTGGAGCTTTTCTCCAATGGTGATGAATTTCAATAGATGTTTTTTCTATTGTTAACCGGTATCTTTCCGGAGCTCGACAGTCTCCAGGGTTATGGTTAATTTTCAAATTCTCAATTTGAATTAATCAACTTCAAGTAAAAAAGTGCTCCCATCATATAGCTTTATATGATGATAAAATCTTACTCAATTTGTTTTGAAGTTGAGTAAGTTTGATAACTTCACTATAAATAGTTAAATTTTTTTTTGAGTTCATAATTTTTTTTTCCATTTTTATTTAATAAGGGGTTAAAAACTTTGATTAATTAAAGTATATATATATATATTGATATTGCAAGACTAAATTGCACAATTGTGGACTATATTACTATAATACAAGTAAACAAGCCAAAAGAAAATGCATAATTAAATAAGATCTTAACATAATTGTATAAATTCTTGGACCAGTTAGAACCGTTCGTAATCTAACTGAATATCATCAGGACACCAAAACAATATCAAAACATTCAATAGTACGATGATATAATTATAACTAAATATCATTCAAGCCAACAACATAACATACAACAGTATCATTATTATAATAATATTTTTCTTTTTCTTTTCTTTTTCAGTTGATGAATGTTCAACTTGAAAAATAAACGCCTTGTAATTGAAAAAAGATAACAATGACACCCCAAATTCAACAACAATTCATCATCATCAACAAAATACAACTCAATAGAAATACAAGTAACAACCTTATAACTTGAATTGATCCATTACATCGATGATGATGAAAGTTACATAAAATATAAATAAAACCCAAATACTTAAAAAGAAATACTGTAAAAATAGCATTGTTAAGCTAAATACTCACACACTTGAAAATTAATGATAAATCATTATAATGTAGTTTAGTTACGATAACTATAATTATCATAAGTAAAATAATACCTTATAAGTAACACCTAACAGGCTATACAGTGCTAATGTTTTACTCAGATGATACAGTAATGTTTCACTGTAGTGATACAAATATGTTTTACTGTAGTAGAATGACAATGTATTACTACAATGATACAAGGGGGTATGTCCGTTTTTGAGGTTCAAGGGCGGCAAAGTTAATGTAACACTACCTACATACGATATCTGTGTTCCAGCAAGCTATACATACGATATCTACCTTACAGTAAGCCTTATAAACGATATCAGAGCAAGGGTGGGTAGGAAGTTGATAGATTAAAGGGGGGGTATTTTTAAAACGGTTGTTTCTGTAATTTGTTACGGTGGCGACTTGTATAAGTAAGCAATTTTATAATTATAAAAAGAAATAATAATGGCAAAACTAAAACGGTCAGAAGAAGAAGTAGAAAAGTTATTTAAAAGGTTATATATCAGGTTAACAAGAGACAAGAGTATACTTTTTTATGGTACATTATTTAATGAGGAGACACTTGATAAGACTTACAGTTCAGAGTTAAGGCATAAATTCAAAAATAACAAGATTATATCTGAATATTACAAGAGGACAAAGGGGTTATTAGAGAGTAGGATAGTAGAGAATGCAGCTAGGGGGAAGATCAATCCAGTATTTGCAATGTTTAACTTAAAGAATAACTATAACTGGCAAGATAAAAGAGAGATAAAACAGCAGAATGATGGGAAGATGGAGATAGTAATAAACAAGAAATAGAAATATAAGTGAATCAGAGCTTGACATTAAGAAAGTTTTTCTTATAATGGAGTGTAATATAGTGGTTTTATTATATGGTTCAAGCAGATATAGGGCTTAGGCACTCACTTTCTCACCAGCTCTGATACATCTTTTATATTGAAAGAGAATAAAATTAAACAGTTCAGCAGTAATAGCGACATATTTTTAGAGATAGGGAAATGGTGGTATTACAATATAGTAAGTAATTAAGCCATGGAATGTAATGGTAATTTTTTTTTAGAAAATAAACATATAAGAATGAAAAAAGTTTTAATGATATGATTAGAAGAAAAAGCTATAAAAAAAATATTAAAAGAATATAATATAAAAGATTATTTAATAGTATATATTGAAAAACCAAATGAAATTCCAAATGAAAAGTTTAATTATATTTTTATAGAAAAATTATCTATGGATAATAATATGTTTGATGAGTATTTAATAAAAAACAGATGATGAGATTATTTAGAATGATGATGAGAAATAACGCTCGTAGATAATTATTCTATAAAAACTTATTACAAAAAACCTATAAAAAAATATAATAATAAATGATGATATACTTTAAGAGTAAAATATTAGAATGAATTATTGAATACCTTATAAATGAAGTAAAAGCAGATTATGTAAATTTATTATAAAACTACTGCCTAAAGATAAACCATTACGAGATGTTTTTTGATGATGAGGGGCGGTTTCGTTATGTGCTTTAGATAGTTGATACTTTGATAGAATATATTATAATGAATTAGATAATGATATATTCAATTTATTTTTTGATTTGTGTAAATGAAATTTAAACTTATCAAAAATTAAATCTAATTTTATTACTAGAGAAGAGTTTTTTTTAATAAAAAATAAAGAAAATAAAACGTCTTTAGACCTTGTTTATTTATTGTGTTATAGTTTTGGAAATAATCAAAAAGATTATATGTTTTGAAAAAAGATTGAAGAGTGGAAGTATTTATTACATAAATTACATTTCAAACAATGAATAAATAATCAACAAGATTTAAATTCTACTTTAAATCAGTTATCAGAAAGCAGAATATTTAAATGATGATATAAAGTATATTTTAAAATTGATTATAATGATTATAAAAATATAGATAATTTTAGATTAAAGATTAGATATTTTATAAATAAAAGGATATTAGATTGAAAAGAGATTTGAGAAGATTATTTAAGAAGCATAATAAATAAAAAAAAAGATAAGACTACTTTAAAATATTGTTATAATCAAAATTTAAGAAGACTAGAAAGTCTAGAAAGTCTACAAAGACTACAAAGTCTAGAAAGACTACAAAGACTAGAAAGTCTACAAAGACAAGAAAGCCTAGAAAGACTTAAAATTTTAAATAAAGATTATAAAGATTTGAATGTCCCTATTGGAGATGTTATATATTGCGATCCACCTTATGAAAACACAAGTTGATATAATGAGTTAAGCTTTAATATTGATGAGTTTTGGGAACGAGCAGAAGAAAAAAGCAAAACAAACCCTATTTATATATCAAGTTATCAATGAAGACCTTGACGAAAAATTATTAATACTTGAAAGAAATCTATAATGAATAAAAATATATCAGATGATAAAACTGAAAAAATATTTTATAAGTAAAGAAAAATAAGAATGAATAGATTGATTAAATGAGATTGTTTAGAAGAGATGGATAAATTAATAAAAGAATGAGTAAAGGTTGATGCTATAATCACAGACCCACCTTATGGAACTACAGCTTGTAAACGAGATAGTGTTATTCATTTTGAAAAAATGCGAGAAAGATTAAATAAACTAATCAAAACTAATTGAGTTATTGTATTGTTTGGTAGTGAGCCGTTTAGCAGTGCTTTAAGAATGAGTAATATTAAAAATTACAAGTATGATTGGATATGGAAAAAGAATAAACCAACTTGATTTCAACATGCTAAAAATATGCCTTTAAAAGAACATGAAATTTTATCAATATTTTCAAAATGAAGTATGGGACATAAAAAATTATTATGAGATAAAAGAATGATATATAATCCACAATGAATAATAAAAATAGATAAAATTTCAAAGAGTAGTAAAAATAAATGGTGAACTATCGCTTGAAAAAGACCGTCTCATAAAGAAGAATATTTAACTGAATTTAAAAATTATCCAAGAAGTACTTTAAATTTTAAATGAGATAGATGATTACACACAACACAAAAACCAGTGCCACTAATGGAATACTTAATAAAAACCTACACAAATGAATGAGAAATAGTATTAGACTTTACAATGTGAAGCTGAACGACTGGTGTAGCTTGTAAGAATTTAAATAGAGATTTTATAGGAATAGAGTTAGATGATAAATATTTTAATATAAGTAAAGAGAGAATAGAATGAATAGATTGATTAAATGAGATTGTTTAGAAGAGATGGACGGATTAATAAAAGAATGAGTAAAGGTTGATGCTATAATCACAGACCCACCTTACGGAACTACAGCTTGTAAACGAGATAGTGTAATAGAGTTTTGAGCTATGTGGAAAAGGTTGAATAAGTTAATCAAAGATAATTGAGCTATTGTTTTGTTTGGTAGTGAACCGTTTAGTAGTGCTTTAAGAATGAGTAATATTAAAAATTATAAGTATGATTGGATTTGGGAAAAAGATAAACCTACTAATTTTGCACAAGCAAATAGACAACCTATGAGATATACAGAATTAATACATCTATTTTATAAAAAACAACCAACTTTTAATAAAATATTAGAAGAGAGAGAGGGTAGTGGAAAAAAAAGATATAATTATATTGTTGATAATTCAAAAAGAGTATCTGACCATAATAAGATTATAGATAAACCAAAATTTTATAATAAAGACTTTAAGAATCCTAAAAATATTCAGAAGTTTTCAACCTGAAGAAGACAAAATTTACAGCACCCAACTCAAAAACCAGTAGCATTAATGGAATACTTAATAAAAACCTATACTCTCGAATGAGAAATAGTATTAGACTTTACTATGTGAAGTTGAACAACTGGTGTAGCTTGTAAGAATTTAAATAGAGATTTTATAGGAATAGAGTTAGATGATAAATATTTTAATATAAGTAAAGAGAGAATAGAATGAAAATAGAACTACCATATAAAATAGTATTAAGACCATATCAAAGTGATGTATGGAATATGTTTGATAAATTTAAAAGGTTTGTAATGGTTCGACATAGAAGAGCTGGTAAGGATAAAGTTTCTCTACAGCTTCTTATTAGGGGGGCTTTTGAGAGGGTAGGAGTATATTATTATGTGTTTCCTGAGTATGCACAAGGTAGAAAGATTTTTTGGGATTGAATAGATAAAGATGGTTTTAGAAATATAGATCATCTTCCTAAAGCTATGGTTGCTTCTATGAATGAGCATGAAATGAAAATTACTTTTGTAAATTGAAGTATAATTCAGGTAGTAGGAACCGATAGAAAGATTGATAATGTTGTTGGAACTAATCCAGTTTGAGTGGTGTTTAGTGAGTATAGTATTCAGAATCCTACATGATGGAATCTTATTAGACCAATATTAAATGAAAATTGAGGTTGGGCAATGTTTATATATACCCCTAGAGGTAAAAATCATTGATGGGATTTATGTGATATGGCAAAAAGAAATGATAAGTGGTTTGTAAGTATAAAGACAGTAGATGACACAACAGATTGAGAGGGTAAGCGTGTTCTTTGACAAAACCAAATAGATGATGAATTAGAAAGTTGAATGACACAAGATTTAGTAGATCAAGAGTATTATTGTAGCTTTGAAGCAAGTATCCAAGGTGCATATTATTCAATACAGATGAGAGAAGCAAGAGAGTCTAATAGAATTACAAAGATACCAATTGAAGAGGGCTTAGAAGTAAATACCTACTGGGATTTAGGGGTAGATGATTCAACAGCTATACGGTTCACACAACAAATAGGTAAAGAGGTAAGAATGATAGATTATTATGAGAATAATTGAGAGGGTTTAGCATTTTATGTTGAGTTATTAAAAAAGAAAGGTTACTTTTATGGAATGCACTATCTCCCACATGATGTTGAGGTAGTTGAGTTGGGTACAGGGAAAAGTAGGTATCAAACATTAAAAGAGTTAGGTATATGAAATATAAAGACAGTACCTAGACCAAGACTAAAAGAACATGCTATAGATGCAGTAAGAAGAATGTTAAAATATTGTTGGTTTGATGAGGTAAGGTGTGAATTAGGAGTAGAAGCGTTAAAAAGTTATCATAAAGTATATGATGAGAAAAGAAAAGCCTTTTCAAAAGTACCAAAACATGATTGGAGTAGTCATTGAGCTGATGCTTTTAGTTATTTAGCAATAATGGTAGAGAAAGATTTAACAACAGTAGTAAAAGAGACTAAAGCAAGAAGAACATTTATGAACCCACTTACAGGTGAGATGATTACAAGGTAAAGAAAGTACAATTATGTATTGCTTTCTTAATATGGATTTTTATAATATAAGTTATAAGAATAGTCAATAGATTTATATTTTAATGATAAGTAAGTATGGCAAGAATATGAGAAAAAGATTTATGATGTATAGGTACTACTGTAGATTTAACAAATTTATATCCATCAGTACAACAAAAAGAGAATGAAGTTTTAGACCTTACATGATGAACATGAGAATGAGAGACACTAACGATAGATGATTCAGACATATGGACATTCTCATGAAGATTCGTTAACGACACTTTTATCAAAAATAAACAAGAACCAAAAATGAGTAAATCAAAAGAAGAAAAGATTATATATGAAGTTTTAGAAGAAACTATAAAGCATATGGCAACAAAAAAAATGATTAATGCTTTATCAAAAGATTTAGTATATGCGGAATCATTTACTGGTTCTATATGAGAACCATTGTTTAAAAAATGCCATAATAAAACTTTTAACAACATAATTAAAGAACCAAAAATGAGTAAATCAAAAGAAATAAGATTTAAAAATTATATGAATGAGTGTGAAGAAGTTGAATTATCTGATATATTTGAAAGAGCTGAAGAACTTGATGAAGCATTAGAAGATGAGATAGAGTTAAGAGAAGATATATCACATAAATTAGTAATGTTAAATGAAGGGTTAGAACAAGCTATAAAATATATGGAGATAAAAGATATAAAAAAATATAAAAGAGATCTAGAAGAATTTTTAGATGATAATGAATAATAAAATGTCAAATCAACAAAACAATAATTGAATATGATTCTTCTGACTGCTTACAATAGTATTTATAGTATTAAAACTCACTTGATACATTGATTGGAGCTGGTTACGAATTTTCTCACCATTGATAGCCAGTTTAGGGTTGTTTATGTTAGCTTTATTGATACTTTGAATAGTATTTTACTTTGAATAGATTATTATTGAGGTTTTCGATAATTACCGAAAACCTCAACTTTATTTTAGGGCTTGACTTTTGAAAAGTTTTTCTTATAACTAGGAGTACATCATAAGTCATTTGGACACTACACTGGCAAAGATGTCTAGAGCGTGACTCTGTAAAGAGTTGTTAACACATGTTTCTAGCTAATAATAAAGTATTTGTAATCTAATTGATTCATTTATTTGATAATTTTCTTAGTTGAAGAATAATTAAATATAAAATTGACTACATTATTAAACACTTTCTTATCAGCTAGAAGCGTTCACTATAAAGAGTTATTATTAAAACTAAAAATAACTATTAAACATTAAGAATCTTCTTAATAAGATAGTAGTTATATATAAAATCGGTTCAAATATTTTAGAAATAGAATAGTGTAAAAAAGTCGAGTATCTTAGGGTACTTGATTTTTTAATTAAAATCATTATACTAACTATAAATTATATATATTATAAGCTATTATGCCAAAGATTAATATTGAGGAAGAAATAAAAAAAGAGAATGAGTTGATGAGCGATAAAGATACTGAAACTTTATTGTATTTCAATACAAGGTATAAAGATATGAAAGATCAAAGGTTAAGACATGAACCTGATTTTTATAGATTTGAAAAAATGGTTGATGCTCCTGTACCTGAAAGTACAGACTGAAAAGCACAAGTAAATGTAAAGCTAGAGCAAAGTGTACTTGAAATGAGATGTTGATTGATACCAAGTAACTTACCTTATAAAGTTATGCCTGATTGATTAATGAATATGGATATACTTGAACCAGCTAAATATGTTATGGATTTTTTTGTTGATAAAGAAAATGTAATAGAAGAAGTTAAAAGGTGGGACTATAACAAAGGTAAATATGGTAGTTGAATATTATATACAGGTCTACGATTTGAAACTAGGACATTTAGTGAAGCTATAGAATGAGATGATATATATACACAAAAAACTAAAGAAAGTAAAAAGGTTATACGACATATTTGAACAATAGAATGGAATATACGGAAAGCATGGTTTGATGAAAGGGCTATACAAATGAAAGAATGTATGGACGAAATCTTGCAAGAAGATATATCACCTGAAGAGTTTATACTAAGATATACAGATGATAATTGAAAGCAAAAGAAATGATTTAAGTATATTTTTTCTGTTTGAACATCTACAAATGAGTACACATATTGAAAATCACGTGATAGATATACAGATAATAAAAGAAATGTAGTAATACATCATTATTATAATAAGTTATCTTGAAAATATTATATAGTAGCTAACGAAAGCTTTGTAATTTTTTCAGGAAAAATGTTAAGTAAGCATTGAGAATTACCAGCACAATTAACACAAGAGTTTCCAAGAACAGATGATTTATATGGTTATGGGTTTTGTCATAAATGTCAAACATCTAAAGCATATATAAACAATTTATTCAAAGCAGCTTTGGATAAAACATGGAACGCTAGTTGAAGTGCTATAATAAATGTATGAAGTGAAAATCAAGATTGAGAATTTTTTCTTGACCCATGAGAAACACAAATTTGGAACTTTGTTTGATGAAGTTCACAAGTAATACCGTTTCAACCTAATGCAGATACAACACCACATCAGAATATGATGAGATTAGTTGAAGAATGGAATTTAAAACAAACATGAATAAGTATTGACCCACAAGCACTCTTATCAGCAAATACAGCTTTTCAAGCATGATTATTTGTAGAAGAGCAAACAGCAAGATTAAAGGTTAATAATGAGATGAGAAATATATGATTAGACAAAGCATTAACATTAATGTTATGTAATATAAGTCAATTTGCACCATATTTGTATGCTGACCATGTGTTTTGAGATGATAGCAAGGTTAAAAACTTTAATTGGTTAAAGATTAGGGTAGCAGATATAAAGTACAGTAAAAAAACAAAAAGATTTAAAGATAAGCCAGGTTACTACGACTTTTTCGACCTAGATAATAAATTATTCCCTGCTTGAGCTATGATGAGTGTAAGAATAGATACTCCAACAACTCAAACAATAATGAAAAATATAGAGAAGTGAGTATTAGCTGAACAAATGCAAGCAATTGTTCAAGTATTTCAATTAGACCCTGAACAAGCTAAATCATATGTTGAACCATTAATGCAAAAGATAGTAGATGTATATGAAATACCAAATACAAAGATGTATAAGAAACAAGATGAAAATAAAGAACAGATAAACAATATAATTGATTCTGTTAAACTAGCATGATGAAATGTTTTACCTCCTAACACTGAATTTGATGATAAATGAACTGGGTTTGAACCAAGTAATGGTTGACAAGGTTGAGTACCACAAGCTTAAAGAAAGATTTAAGTATATGAGTGATTTAGAGTTTTTTGTAGATGCAAGAGAAATGAGGTTTATTTCAAAAATGGATTATGAGAAGTTCATAAATTTATTCAAGTTAATAAAGAATAAATTGTTAAGAGATAGTGTTAAAATAGACACTATAGAGAATTTAAAATACAGAGATTGAGGGATAGATATGTGTGATGTAATTATTAAAACAATAGCTTCATTACAAATTGATACAAAAGAGTTTGTAGACCCTGAAAGCTGAACAACAAGGAAAGTAGTTAATACTTAAAATATTTATATCCTAACTCAATATGAGATGGAAAATACAGATGTTAATGGTCAAGATGATCTAAATAACGAAAAAACAGTTAATTTATCACAACAAGAATATGATAAGTTATTAAAAAAATCAAATGCTTTAGACAGTAGCACAAAGGAAGCACAAAAACTACAATGGGTAGATAAGATTAGAAGCAATCCAAAAGAATTTGTCAAGCTATACGATAGCGACAAAAGGATAGCAGGAGAAGTAGCTGAACATTTTAATAGCATTAGTTGAGATAGTTATACTGTAGAAGACTACTACAAAATGCAGAATCAAGTTTCTGATAATAGCACAGAAGACATAGATAGTAAAGTTGAAAAACTATTGAATAAAAGAGAAGCAACTAAGGTATATCATGACTTTGAGACTAAAAACGGAATATGAGATGATGAGTTTTGAAAAGAATTTAAAGATTTATATCAAGATTTAATTGAATGAAAAGTTCAAAATGCAGAAAATGTAAACAAGTATGCTCAAATAGCAATAAGAGAGTTAAAACAAACATCAAAGCATTTACAATGATATAAAGAAACAATGGATCAAGTAGAACAAATTTCATGAATTTGAACATCTTGAAGAGCAGTTGATAATCAAAGCAATAAAGGTTGATATATAGAAGCCTTGAAAGCACAACATGATTGGAGACAAACATATAAAAGAAAATAATATTTATTTAATAATTTAATAAACAAATGGGATTCATACCTTTAGAAATACCAAGTGATAAAGTAGTTTTAATCAAAAGTTGAACTGTTTCATCTACAACAATAACAAAATGAGACGCATTAGATTGGGATTCAGGTTATTTACAAAGAGCAACAAGTGCATCAACAAATATTCAATATGTAGCATTAGAAGATGTAACAACTGAAGCAGCAGTACATAATGATATTGAAGTATTGAGAACAGAATGAGTAATCTTTAAATGAGAAACAGCATGAGATTCTTCTGCAGCAATTAGAGGAACATTCATTGATTTAACAGACCACGATACTCTTAATCAAGCAGCTTCAACAACTAATGTTTTCTATGTAGAAAATATGGAATGAGCAACAACAGATTGAGAAGTAACATGATTTTTCGTTAGAAATATAGCATAAACAATTTTATTTAATAATTTAAAAAACAATGGTTTTAAGAACAAGTGATTATAATAGACTAACACTTAACCAAAATGTAATTGATGAAGTTTTTAACGATTCAATGGTACAAGCATTAGACAAACAAACATGATTAGAGATTTTTAATGTTAAAATGGACAATAATAAATCTTATACAACTCAATTAAATCATTGAGTAAGTGGAATTAAAAGAATTCCAGAATGAGCAACTTATCCACAAGCTTCATGACAAGAGGGTGATTACAAAACTTTCGTACAAGAGAAATATTGAGTAGATTTTACGGTTACAAAAGAGAACAAAAAGTTTGATCAATATGATGAAGTAGTAGAAAATATGCAATCATTAACAGATGAATGAGCAAACTTAATTGATCAATCATTATCAGAAGTATTAGAAAATTGAGCATCAATATCATATACAAATATATATTGAAATGTAGTGTCATCTATTTGAGCAGATTGATTAGCATTGTTTTCAGCTTCACATACGAACTGAACAACATCATCTACATACTCAAATATTATAACTGATTGAACAAATACTAATCCAGCATTAAGTCAAAAAGCAATAGAAAGAACAATTTCAGAATGATTGCAATATACAGACCCACAGGGAGTAAATAGACCAATTAATTTTGATACAATTCTAGTATGACCAAAACTAAAATGGTTGGCAGAAAGAATTTGTTACACAGACTTGTTAGCACAAACAGCTAATAATGATATTAACCCATTAAAATGAAAAATTAATGTTAAAGTTTGGAGTAAATTAGGATTAACAGCAACAACTGATGATTATTTCTTTATGTATGATTCAAGTAAAGTTGAAAAAACATTAAAAACAATCTTCACACAAATGCCTATGTTACAAGCAAAAGATAAATTCTATCCAAATATGGATACACATTATCTTTTTGATTATTTTTATCAATATGGTTTTGTATGGCAAGCATATATTAGACAATCATTATGAGATTTATCATAAACAAGCAAGGGGCTATAAGTCCCTTTCTTTAATATTTATTTTTTTAAGATAAAGAAATGGCAGAAAAAACATATAGTATGACAGGTTGATTTATGGATACATCAAATTGATTCAAAGTAGCTTGAATAACTGTTATTGATTCAAGTTGAGAAGTAACTTTGCAATCTGATGCAGTAGCAACAGCCAATTTAACAGATGAGAGTGTAACTTCTGATAAAATATCAGAAGCAGTAATTAAAGTAGAATCAACTATTCTTACAACAGCACAAGTATTAGCATTATATACAACACCTATATCATTAGTAGCAGCTCAATGAACTTGAACAGCAGTAGTAGTTGATAAAGTAATTGTAGCAACAGATTTTGAAACAGCAGCATACACAACTAATACAGATTTAGAGTTTAGATACACAGATTGAAGTGGAACTAAAGTAGCAGCTGATGACACAACAACATTGTTAAGTGCAGCAGATATTATTAATACAAGTTGAGGATTAGAAGCCTTAACAGAATTAACACAAAATGCAGCAGTAGTAGCAACAGTATGAACATGAAATGCAGCAGCTTGAGATAGTGATATCAAAGTTACTGTAGTTTATAGAGTAGTAAGTATTTAATATTTTATATGCTAAACCTTAAAAGGAATGCAAACAACTAATATAGATTGGGGAAAATTATATAGACAATGAAGAGTAAAAGCAATTTGAGTATCACGAACAGAAGAGGAAGCTTGTTTTATAGCAGTTCATAGATTCGACCAAAAGATAATAAAAAAATTAAGATGAAATCATACAGTTAGATCAATAGAGAAATATTTAGCAGACCCAAAGCTTTTAGAAAAAGAACAAGCTATAGAAGAGTCTAGAAAGAATAGAGAAAATTGAGAAGAATTAACTATAGAAGATATGAGAGAAGAGTATGAAGAATTATATAAGAAAGTAACACCTATAAATAAAAAGAACAATTTTGATTGGATACAAAACAAAATTTTAGAAAAGAAACTATAAATAAATGGCAAATACTCGTGAAGAAATAAGAGAAGAAGTGTATTATATATTAGGTGAGTCTAGTGATAGTACAGAGTATACTTCGACAAGACTGAATGATATGATTAACTCATATCAAGATGTTATAATTAAATGATGAATAAAAAGGGAAGACAATAGTCAAACTATTAAAGCTCCTGACTTAAGATTTATGAGAAAAAAGAACTTCATAGAGTATGTGCCAGTTGTTTCTTTAACTGTTGATGTAGTTATTTGAGATTTAACAATAGATTTTGATACAACTGATTTTCAAGATTCTTGATATTTGAATATTTTGTGAGATGTAATACAATATACATGAAAGACAGCAACACAAGTAACATGAGTTACAGGAATAGAAATAGGTAAAACAACATGAGATGCAGTAAGACAAATATATAAATTACCTACAGAAGCATGGAAATGATTTATGTTAGAATTTGTAGATTCAAATCAAGTATATTCTAATTATAGATGATGATATTTTCTTGATTATGTAGATTATAGAATGGAAAAAGATAAAGTTAGTTTTTATACAATTATTTGAGATAATGAAACAACTACAAATCAATTTATAGATATATTTTGATGGAATAGAAAAGATGATAAGTTTATATTTCATTATTACAAGAAAGCAACAACAATGACAGCTGATTCTGATGAGAGTAATTTACCTGATGATTATGGTAAATTAGTTATAGCACCAATAGTAGCTTGAAAGATATTATATAACACAGATGAGGTACAAAAATGAGTTGAGTTGTTAAGTAAATGATATAATGAAATGGAAACAATGTATAATGCTTTTGCAAATATAATAAAAGAATATCAGAAATGAGTTAAAACAAGATGATTTAATTTATGAAGTGTTAACTAAGTAATGGCTAAAGTAAGATGAATAAATACAGTAGATTTTAATGAAGCATTTAGCAAAGGGCTAATAGATGATTTTGGTAATAACAAAATGCCTATAGAATATACTCCATATTCAAGAAATATTAGAATAAAAAATTGAGTTACACATTGAAGAAAATGATTTCATACAAAAGCAGAAAAAACAGATTGAACATATAATAGATGAGTAGTAAGTAATAATGATACATTATATACAGTAATAGATAGTGATTTTTTTAGTGTTGATTTAGACACTTGAGTTTATACAAATATAGGTAATTTAGCTAATGATGTAGATCATCATTTTCTTAAATATTGGAAATATACAATCATATTAGATTGAACATGATTACCTTTTGTTTATGATTGAACAACTTTAAGTCAGTTAACTACAGATTTAATAGAGGATTGAGCAAATCCTGCATTTTGAGATGTGTTTACATGATTTACATTTGTAGCTTGAACATGAACAAAAAGTAATATACTATATATATCAAGACCTATATTATCAACAAATCAAGAGCGTTGTTATGATTGGGAATGAGCTTGAAGTGATAAAAGAACAATGAGAGCAGATATAGTTTGAATAAGAGCAACATTAAGTAAAGTATTTATTTTTACAGAAGAGAGTATAGAATATCTTTCAATAGAAACAGTATCAGATTGACAATTTGAAACAGTACCTATAGCTTCAAGTGAAGAAGTACCAGTAAATAATAGATGTATAATTTCTGCTTGAGAACAAGTATTTTTCTTATCAAAAGACAAAAAGATAAAAACATTAAACTATGTATCAGGAGTAGCAGAACAAGTAGTATGAGATTTATGAAGTGAATGATGAGCTTCTATAGATTGATTCTTATACAGATTAGATGATGACCAAAGCGAAGCTTGTGGATATTTTAATAGAAAAGAATGATTTATAAAATGGTTTGTAAAAAGTATGGGTTCATTGAAAAATGATTTATCCATAATATGGGACTTAAATGAAAAGACATTTGTAATTGATGACAATCATTTCTTCGCAGATGTGGCATTTCATTGATGAGAATATTACGCAGGGAGCCATATGAATTGAAATATAGTTAATGATGAGAATCGATATGATGATGATTGAGATTGAATAGTTTGGGAGAGATGGACACCTAATATAAGTTTCTGACAAGCTCTTTCAAGAAAGATGTTTAGAGAGGTATGATTTTGATGACAATATAATGAATTAGCAGATATAAAAGTAGAAGTATATGTAGATGATTCTATAGCAGCTACAACAACAATAACATGAATAAACACATTAGATTTATGAATATGAAGTGACCCAATATGATTATATGAGATATGAGAATACAATAGATTATTAAAATTAATAAATTTTGATTGGAAGATAAGTAAAGGTAAACTAAGAAAAAAATGAAAGAGAATACAAATCAAGTTTTCTTGAAATAATTTAGGAAGTGTTTTCTCTTTAGATTACATGAATATATGACTAATAGCATTATGAGATGTAACTTTATTAAATAAGGTATAAAAAGTATGGCAACATTTAAAAATAATTATGTATTTCAATTTATAAACACTTTAACTGTAAGTGATTCAACTGTAACTATTTCAAATGATTTAGAAAGAAGTTTAGCAGTAAGTTTTACAAATGCAAGTGTAACAATAGTAGATAGACTTGACAATCCAACTAAAATAGAAAGAACAGTTTGTACAGCAAGTGCATGAACAGTAACATTTAGTTTAAGATGATTAGATCAATCAGAAACTAAAACAGAAGTAACAGCATTAAAAAAAGAACGAAGACCTTGAAGTTATGGTTTTGTAACAATGTATGCAAGTGATATGTTTGATAAAGATAATCCTGAGGCTTTAGTATTCGCAGACACAACAGCAAGGGACACAGCACTATGAGCAGATTGAGCTGCAACAAATGCTTACTTTTGAGTTTATACTACATCAGAATGATTACATCGGAATTACAATCTTTCAAGTAATGTTCGGGAATCTGTGGATACATGAACAACTACACCAAATGCAAGCGTAACAGTAGCTTGAAAAGTAGAAGAAGCAACTGATGCAGAACTATGAGCTTGAACAGAAACATGAGCTACATGAGCAAGATTATTTATTAATCCAGCAAGTACAGTAAAAACAAGTAGTTGAAGTTGAGATGAAAATAAATTAGCAGTATTAGATGCAACTTGAAAATTAGAAAATTGATTTATAGCTATTACTTGAGAAATAAGATTATGGTCAGCAGCAGCAGCTCCAACATGATATTTACTTTGTGATTGACTTGCAGTTAGTAGAACAACTTATGCAACATTATTTGCATTAATATCAACAACATATTGAGTAGGTGATTGAAGTACAACATTTAATATACCTGATTTGCAATGAAATACACCAGTATGAAAAGATAGTTGAACATTTAGTACATTAGGTTGAACTTGATGAGCAGAAACACATACATTAACAGAAACAGAAATGCCGTCACATACTCATACATATAATTGAAATAGTAGTGGTACTTTTAAACCTTGAACAGTTTCATGAGACCAATCTCAAGATTTTAGTTCAAGAACATCTTGAAGTACATGATGATGAACAGCACATAATATTTTACAACCTTATTTGGTTTTAAATTATATAATAAAATATTAGTATTTATATAAATAGTATAACAATATGGTCAAAATAGATAAAACAAAGAAATGATTATTCAAAGAAGATGAAATAAATAAACTCAAAACTTGAGTAGAATTTTGAATATCAGAATGACAGACAAGAAAAGAATCTATAAAGAATGTAGCATGAGAGATAAAGAACTCTTGACAAGAGCAATGATTTTTAAATTCTTACAACTGAACTTGAGGTCAAGATGAAGTAATAGCACCTACTGATTTTAAAACAGACTTATCTAAAAAATGATGACTATCAAATGAGCAATTAGCTTGATTAACTAAAGGTGTTAAATCACAAATTGACCAATGAATGACTAGGGAAGAAGCTATAGCAAAGGTATCAAAAGAATTAAAAGATTCTTGACAAGAAAAATGATTTATAGATGCTTATAAATGAGATACATCTCAATGAGATATGTGATGAGATGATGAAACTATTGGAGGTAAATGAATGAGTTGAACTGATTTAGATTGATGAGATATAGTATCTGATGAAGAGTGATCTGTAGTACCTGATGAAACTACAGATGATGATCCTAATTCAATAAATTCTCAATTAAAAAGATTAGAAAATATTGATACTTCTAATATGGATAGTAACCAAAAGAAAATAATAGCTGACCAAATTGAGTATTATAAATGATTAATAAGTAAATGAGATAAATTAGAAAATTTAGAAATATGAAAGGCAGCTGATTTTTCTATATATGAATGAAAAGCTAATAATTTAAAAGCTATACAAGATGAATATACATCTTTCCAAGAATTATCTAGAACAGCAGTTGAAGAATGAGTTGAATTTACTCCTGAATATGTAGCTAAAAAATTTGGTTGGGATATAAAAAAAGCAAAAGACTTTTTCTTATGAGTAAAATGAGCAGCTAAATATTTAGAGTTAGAAGATTTTGTAACAGAAGATATAACTAATGAATATGATAAAGCTAAAGATACATTAGACACAAATCATGAAAGAAATCAAGAAGATTATACAACACAAATAGATAGATATAAAGAAGATTTTGATGAAGAAATATCAAGAACAGAAGAAGCAGTACAAAGAGCTAAAATAAATAATGAATATATAAGTGCTTTAAAATGAACAACATATTCAACAAAATGATTAGAGTCTTTAAATTATGCTAACAAACTAGCACAACAGTCTTTAGATGATTTAATTAAACAGAAAGACAGGACTTTAGAAGATGTACAAAAGAACCTTGTTAGAATGAATGATAATTATATAAAAACAAATCAAGATTTAGAAGACCAATTACAACAAAATATAAATATAGCACAAAATAACTTCTTATTGGAAGTACAAAAAATGCAAACTAAGTATTGAGAAGCTACAGATGAAACATATGAAGAGATAAATAAACTAGCAACAGTATTTCAAAAGAATGTTGAAACATTTAACACAAATACAGCTGATAAAACACAACAAAACTTTAGTAATTATATGAAAGTAAGAGACCAATTATTTGATGAGAATAAATATAAAACAGAACAAATTGATAGTGCTATATCTACATTTAGTAAATCAGAATCACAATATAACACAACTATTTGACAATTATCTGATTATGCTAAATCTAATAATTTAACACCATTACAATTTGATTGATTATATAATACTATAATTACAAATACAGCAAAAAGATTAGATGACCAATATAAAGATTTAGGTTTATGAACAGTTAATTATGATAAAATAGTAGATTGAATTAATAGTTGAAAAACAGGTTTACAAATACAAAATGAGATATTAAGCGACCCTAAAACTAAAGAATTAATAGATGATGAAGATGAAGATGAAGATAAAAAAACATTTAAATACTTACCATTTGGTGATGAATATTGAACTAAAATGTATAAGGTTTACGATAATGATTGAGAATATGTAAAAACTGTATGAGATAATTGAGAATCAATTTGATGATGATGATCTTTTGACCAAGATATATTTAGTTATAAAGGTAAAGTTAATTATACAGAACAACCATGAGTAACTAAGAATACAACTTGATTATCTTATAGTTGATTTGAAAGTGATATACAATCTGATATTGATAGAATAAATCCAAATTCTGGAATAACATGAAAAATGATAGAAAATATATGAAATGATTATTGAGTTAATCCTAGTCGAATAGCTGCAATAATTAGAAATGATAGTAGTTATTGAAAGAATTTATATTCTAAAAATAATTTTGGTAATGTATGAAACAATGATACATTAGTCTCAAGCTGATTACCTTGAGTTGAGTTTAATTCTACTGAACAAGGTATAGAAGCAGTAGCTAAAAATCTTAGAGATAGAAGTGATTTATTTAGAAATAAGTTTAATAGAGATTGAAGTTTTAATGAATTAATAACAAATGCTTGAAACTCTTATTGATGACCTTATATGACATCAACAAACTGACAAAAAACAACTACAGAAATACAACAACAATTAGATAAATGACAACAAGAACAATGAGAAAAAGAAAAAAACCCTATAACATTTAATGATTTAACTGATTTTCAAGTATATTTTAAATCTTGACAACAAAATTATCCATGATACATTAATGCTTTAGTAACTAAAAGAGATGAAGAACAAGCTAAATTTAAGTTTATAAATAAATATCAAAAATATGTAGATGAAAATTGATTAGATTGATTAAAAGAAGTTGAAAATGGTACAATACTACCGTCTTCAATGGTTAAATTATTAACAGATGGTCAATGATTCCCTAAGTTATTAGAAACCTTAGAAAGGTATACAGATGATCCTAATGTTTCTTTTGATCCAATATTAGCTTGGATGAGAGCTTGGAGCCCTTTTGCTAATTATGATGTAGCTCAATTAACAGCTAAATCTGAATTAGATTTAGCACAACAACTTATTTGAAAGTTTTTAGAATGATGAAAACTTACAGATGCAGATTATAGTAAATATGATTTTATAGTACCTAAGTTAAAAAATACAACTCAATTAGCTAAAAATAAAATAAAGAATTTAGCAGAGACATTAAAAGATAAAGCTGATTCTTATTTAACTAATTTAGAAGCTGCGTGATATGATACAACTAATTTACAAATAGCTTGGGATAAAGAATGAGAAAGTGAATCGGAAATTAAAACATATAAAGATAAAAATTGAAACGATATAAAATATGAAACAAATAAAGAAAATACAAATATTCAAGCATTAGATGATTCAGATATTAAGAAATTTTATAAAAATAATTAAAAAATTATGGCTAATGTATATAATCCATGAAATCCATTAACTAGTGTTTTTTCACCTAAAAGTCAAAAATGAGTTGATAATAATGTTAAAAATATCGATACTAATGTTAATAATAGTTCTACTACTGATATGGTAAAATCAAAAGAAATAGATGTAAATAATATTACAGTTCCTGATACTAGGAAAGTATTACCTATGACTATTGCACCTTGAAAAGAAGATTCTTATCAAAAATGATTAGATAATCAAGTTAATATTGACACCAAAAATGAAATAAATAATCAATCATTACCTGAAGTTAAAATGGCAAAAACTCTACATTGATTAACAGTAGATGAAGAAACAAAAATATTTAATTATGCTAATTCACTTAATTTAGCTAATGAAGATGATTTTCTTGAAGTAGTACATGATAAATATAATGCTATAAGAGCTGGTAAGAATAAAAGATATTCAGAAGAAATGCAAAAAAAGAAAGATAAAGAATATGAAGAATATGAAACAGATAAATATAAAGCAGAAGAGCAATCAATGTTTGAATGAGCTTGAGATTTAATAAAATGAGTATGACAAACAGCTGTTAATTTTTATGAATCACATCAACAAATAAGTAAATGATTTGGTAATTTGTCTGATAAAGCTGCATTATGAGTAGTTAATTATGCTAGATGAATTATATGAAAAGAACCAGTAGAAAATACAAACAATATACAATCAACAGTACAAGAAGATTTATTAGATATGTGAGAATGAACATTTAATGAAGTATTTACTATTGTAGCTCCTTACTTCACTATATGATTAAATACTATAGCACAAACTCCTAGATGACAAGAATCTTTAGAATATATTTGAAAATGATTTCAAAAATGATGAGAATATATAAATAAAATAGAATGATTAAAACAAATTAGAGATGGATATTCAGATGAAGATAAAAAAAGATTTGATTGATTTATAGCATGATTAGCTATGTTGTGAATATTTAAATGAGCAAAACCATTAACTAGCTGATGAAAATCACTTATTAAGAATACATTCCAAAAAACAATATGAATGTTACCTGATGATGTAAAAACAACAATGTGACAATTTGTTAAAAGTTATAAAGATATAAAACTTAAAGATATATGAACTAAATTAGATAATATTTTAAATGATTTAATACCATCAAAGTCATGAGAACCTACAAATCAATGGCTTAAAATGAAAAATAAAGCAGTTGAATGAATTAAATCAGCATATAAAAATATTGAAAATTCAAAAACTTTTTCTGAAATGAAAACTTGATTAGATAGTTCTACAAAGATAATTAAAAAATCATTAGATAAAGAATTAATGAAAGACACTAGTAAATATAAAATACAAGATACTATAAAAGCTGTTTGAGAGAAGACATATAATTATGTAGAATTATGATTAAAATCATTAGAAGAACTATCAAAAGTTTGAATTAAAGAAAAGTTAGGTTTAAAAATAGAGTGATGGAAAACTAAATTTGAAAATGAATGATTAAATAGATTCGAAATAAATGAAATAGCAAAAGAGTTAGCAAAACAAAAAAAGACTTTTAATGAATATTGAGATAAATTAAAATGAAATTGAGCTACTGCTAGTGAAAGTATAAGAGCTTGAATAAAGGATTTTGTAAGAAATTGATGAAATCTTGAAAAAATAGATAGTGCTAAATTAACAAATTTAGATAAAACATGGAGTAATGAGATAGCAGCAAAAACTTTAATAGAAAAAATGGTTAATGAAGCTGCTGTAGATACACAAAGAGCTAGAATGATATGATGATCTTTCAGAAATGTTGCTAGAAATGTGTTATCAAATGTTGTAGATTTTGCTTCATTTTGATATTCAAGAGCTATATTATTTAAGATTGGTAAAATATTAAAAGTATGATGATCTAAAAAACCTAGTATATTAGAATTACAAAATTGATTACAAGATAAATTAAATCAATATAAAAATTTAATTAAACAACAAAAAAATTATAATTGAAAAATTAATAATAAAATTAAATTAACACCTAAAGAAAACACTAAAAAAATTAAAACAGATAATGAAATACAAGATATTGAAAATTGAATAAAAGAAATATTAGAATCTAATATATTAAAAGAAAGAACTAAACAAAATAAGATAGAATCTAAAAAAACTAAATTA
>Ga0222673_1000135_pt1 | contig 44766 bp, 49 predicted proteins | sample AntAcemetagen801_FD_179845 | JGI IMG/M metagenome (GOLD analysis project Ga0222673, IMG submission 179845) | Saline water microbial communities from Ace Lake, Antarctica - #801 | ecosystem: Environmental > Aquatic > Non-marine Saline and Alkaline > Saline | place: Antarctica: Ace Lake...
TATTTACGTTTGTGGAAAAACATAAAATAACCAAAAGGGGAGAACTCGAAAGGGAACTCCCCTTCTTTTTTTTATCTTTTACCGGACACTACTGATTGATTATAGTATAAATAAGAGACGTTAATATTAAAAACACTACTGGTTTTACCAACCTATTTCTGTCTTCATTTAAAAAGTCTTTTATGCTTTTCCCGGGGTTAATGGCTAGTTCGCGAATGGTTAATAAAAAACCTTTTTCAAAACTCAAGACAGAATAAATTTCTTGTAATAAGTATTTTCCATCAATTCTTGTCATAACTTTTGGATGCCCACAAACTGGACAATAATTTTTATTTACCTCTGATTTACAATTCTGACAGATTCTTGACATTATCTATTCTAGCTTTCGTTTTTTTAATTCATTTTTCAGTGCTTCGTATTTCTTTGGTTTTCTTAAGAAAATATAAATTAAGTACAATGGAATTAAGGTGAGAAAACCCCAAAAGTTATTAGCTACGCTATAAATTACTATTCCAACCAAAAATCCAATAAAAAATGCGTCTATTATGGGGGAAGGTTTGCTGTTCTTTGCTATTTCGAGCAATTCCTCATCGGATAATTGAGAAAGTTCATTCTGGTTCATTGTAGTTCGTTTGTTTTGAATTTTGTCTTTATTATCGAGTTTAATTTGCTTCCAAAGTCTTTTATAATAGCAGCCAACGGTTAGTATATGAAAAGTAGGCTGTTTAAAAACACAATACTTTCGGTTAAACAAAGATTTTGATCCGAGCCAAGAGCCTTGAATTTACTACAAACCCGCCTATTTTTATTTACATTGTTACCTGCTGTGTTTTCTACTTTTCACTTCAAATTCAAATAATAATCTCTCGTTTCCTTGTCAAATTTCTCGATTGCATATCGAAGAGTTATTCTTGGCATTACTGTAGCGTATTTGTTTAGGAAATTCTTTAACATTCCCTCATTTCGCTTTCCAGCTTCTCGTATCCAACTTCCAACAGCTTTTTGGACATTTTCGTCTGGATCATTGACAAGAATTTCGGCAATTTTGAATGTATCTTTTATTTCATTTTTTCTAATAAAATAATAAGTACTTACAATTGCAGTTCTTCGTTCTATTGGATTTTTAGACTTTGCTAAATTGTATAATGGTTTTCTGACCTTGTCATACAAATATCCACCAACCACATAAGGTGCTGCTCTGTCTACCAAACCCCAATTGTCAATCCATTTATGATTATCAAGATACGCTCTGTATATTTCTTCCTTTTCTTCTTTGGAAGTTTTCTTATTTCTGGCTTTCCAATCTAAAATGGATACTGCTCCAAGTCGATGATTTTCATTCTCATCCTTTAGCAATTTTACAACCTCAAATACAGGAATTTGTTGATATTCTTTTGCTAACGAGAATATTTCCCTTTTCGGAATTTCTCCCAAATAATCTTGACCGATTATCTTTAAAGTTTCAATAAATTCTTTAGCAGTCATTTGTTTCAGATTGCAGGTAACATTAGCATATCACAAATTCTATTGAGGTTATCCTTGCTTCGTACGTAGGTTTTATTCATGATATTATTTAAATAACGAGGATAAAATGAAGAAATGGGAGCTAACTTAAAATTATGAACATCAGTTTAACCTATTGATCATTCAATTTTTGGTTTTGCATAAGCCCTATAACGGCCTTCGGTTTAACCGGCTTGGTCTTTATGGCGGGTAATGCAATTAAAACTCAGGATTTCTATGAGCCAACAATTATTGAACCGGCAAAGAGCGGCCAAGTCCGCGTTGAAACCGTGGTTATAGAGCGCTTGCTGGTAGGATTAGAAACTATTTTAACGGTTTGGCTAAACTGCGTTTTAATGCAATTTAGATTTTGTTGCACTCTCATTCTTTAAATTTAAATTTATTAAGACGTTTCCTGTTTTTTCTCCTTTAATCACATATTCGTAAGCTTTGGATATATCTTCTAATAAATATTCTCGATCAATCACTGGCTTAAATTTTCCTGTCTCTAAGAGATTGCTGATATATGGTATTGTTTTCTGCTTGTTGTAAGGAATAGGGAAGATAACTTTTTTACTAGAGATTGAAGTCAATAGAGGATAAAAAATATTTTGGGAATAGGGTCCTAGCTCGGAGGAGATATAAATGCCTTTTTCCTTTAATAATGATTTACACTTTCCAAAAGTGCTTTTACCAACCGTATCAAAGACAAAGTCATATTTATCAGTGTCATCTGTAAAGTCTTCTTTGGTGTAATCAAAAATTTTGTCGGCACCTAAAGATTTGACAAGCTCGATATTTTTAGTGTTACATGTCGCTGATATTTTGACATCATATTGTCTTACAAATTGTAGCAGAGCAGAACCAATCCCGCCAGTTGCACCATTTATTAGAATGCTCTGTCCTGATTTAATATTTACTTTATGTATAAAAGAGTAAGCATAATGTGCGCCTTCCAAGCTTGCGGCTGCTTGTTTGTAGTGAATATTTTCTGGAATAGGAAAAATATTTTCGATTACTGTTGTTATGTATTCAGCTTGAGATTCGGAACCTGAGTCACTAAAACCAAATACTTTGTCACCTATTCTATATGATTTCACATTTTTTCCTATCGCGTCTACTTCTCCTGCAAAATCAGTCCCCAATATAATTTTCCTTGGTTTGAATAAGCCTATGACAAATCGCATGATAAATGGTTTGGCTGTAAGGTTCGCGCAATCTGTCCTATTTACAGTAGTTGCATAAACCCTAATTAATACTTCATCATCTTTTGGAATTGGTTTTTCAATCTGCTCAATTCTTATTTGACTTGGCGAACAATAATTTCTACGTATTGATGCTTTCATTTTTTTATTGTTCATTCTCTAATGGAGTACAACGATTGGTATAAGAATAGTAGCCGATGATGTGACAGTATCTTTTCAGAGAGTTACAAGATTGTTTGTTGGTGCTAAAGACTATTAATTCATGCTATCTTGGCTATTATTTTTATACATTGTTACCAATCGTATTTATTTGTTATTTCCTAAGCTTTCTATCTTCAATTTGGCATGTTCATTATTAGGATTGAGCTCAAGTGACTTTTTATAATTTTCGATTGATTTTTGGTTATCTCCCAGAGTTTCATAAGTCTCTCCTAAACTATCATAAGCATTAAATGAATTTGGGAAGTTTTCTGTATTTAAGATAGAGAAAGCCAGTGCTTTGGATTTTTCATTTTTATTTCTACTTCGTAACATTTTATAACCTATTCGGTTGACAAGAGATTCTGGTGGACTAAAATTCCAAGAAAGTCGCTGAGAAAGCGACTTGAAGTGTTGAGTTAGCTGCTCTTTGCTTTCCACATCTTGATAGGAAATTCCATAGCCTTCAAAAATGCTTGAAATTCCATTATAAAAAGCTATTGGAGGAACAGAACCGTGGTTTTCATTTTCAAAGTATTCCAATTTTGCAGGAAACTCACCTTCAAATTTACTATTCAATGCCTCGTATAACCTAACATGACGGTCTCGATTTCTAATATTTCTTTTGCCCCAATTTGCAGTGGCTATGTAGATGAATCTTTCAAATGATTGCTCAGTCACGGCATCTAATTTTTTATCCATAGTTTCTTCGTCCCATGTGCCAAAGGCTTGGGTCAACAGCAATGAATGCATTGAAAAGAGTCTCTTTTTTCATGTAGGTATGAGAAGCTAGCAATCCACCTAAAGAATGTCCAAAAAGAATTCGATAAGGATCTGTTCTATACTTTTGATCCAATTCAGGAATAAGTTCATCTTCCAAAATGCTTAGAAAATTTTCTCCTCCACCTGAATTATTCTCTCTTACCGTAACAACTTTATCCGGCGTGTAGTCTCGTCTCCTATCAACATATTGAATACCAACTATAATCATCTCTGGAATTTTTCCATTTCCACTCATATAGCTTGCCATACCCATTATAGGCTTAAAATGTACATTCCCATCAAGTATGATATGAATAGGATAATTCTGCCTTGCGGTAAGATTCAGGAAGACTCACCCAATATTCTCTATCTTCATCCAAAATATTGGAGTGAAATACGTGTTTTGTACCGATTATTATCTGTTCGGCATCTTGTGATTTTACTTGATTAATCCCAATCAGGAAAAAAAATATTACAAGGATATTTTTATGTATTCTGTTGATTTTCATTATGATTGGTAACGATTTGTATATGGGGCGTATCCAGAAGAGGTATGTACTATACACCTTGTTGTGGCTAGTTTTTTTCTTTCAATATTCTCACTATTCGATTATACATTATCTCCGATAAACTCCAGTTATAACCTTCAAAATCTACTGTGTTTGTAAATTGAATGACTACAGCATCTATGTCTTTGTGGTATTTGGCAATTGTTTGATAGCCTGGAATTAACCCAGTATGTCCATACTCGTAAAGTGAGCTATAAATTTGCTGCTCCTCTATATCTTTAAAAACCGAACCATCATTTAATGCCCTTATAAATTTCCCTAAATCTTCTGCTGTTGCTAGTATTGATCCATTATTATTTGTTTTTAAATCCATATCATAGCCAACATAATAGCCACTCATTACATCATCCATATTCACATCATGCATGGAACCATACGTATAGTTTAAGTTCAAGGGTATCAAAATCTCTTCTTGGATGTATTGGAATGTAGGATAGCCAAGAATTCTGTTCATTATTCTGTCTAGTAGTAAGTAGTTTGTATTAGAATATTCATATTCTTCACCGGGCTTAAAGTTGGCAGGTGAATCCAACACCAAAGCAAGATTCTCATCTGCCGTTTCTTTCGGTGCTACCCAATACATATATGTGTCAGTATAGTTTGGTATCCCGCTGCGGTGTTGAACCATCATTCTCAAGGTAATTTGGTCTGCGTTCTCTATTCTGTTTTTCAATTCAGGCAAATATTCCAAGAGTGTTTTATCCAAAGAGAGTCTTTCGCTTCTAACGAGCTTTGTAACTGCCAAAGCATTATATAGTTTACCAACACTGGCTATTTTGAATAATGCATTGGGATTAGCTGGGATTTTATTTTCTCTGTTTTTGTAGCCCGAAGTATAAAATTCTGATTGATTCCCTGTTTTGTTTACATAAACAACAATACCATCAAATCCGTAATCGGTAGCTTTATCAACTTGTTCCTGAACGGTATTTGGGACTGGCAATATCCAAGCTGTTACGATAGGCCACTGCACAAAATACAATGAGATTATTGTTCCCAGGAACAATAAAATTCTAAGTATTTGTTTAGATCTTTTTTTCGTCATTCTATTTTATTAAAGATGCTGTTTTCAAGTTAGCCTTAAATTGTTATTGGGCTGGTCATGAATTTCATGAATATTTAGGAACACCTAACAAATAAATCTGATTCGTTTTCCCCTCAATGACTCCCTTCTCCCAAGTATAATTATCGGAATCAATCCCATCTAATAACTCATCCAAATCATTAAGTGTGTATGTTCTGACATTTGAAACAGCACCATCCCATGCGAAACAGATTGGAATAATAGGAATGAGATAAGTAAAAACAAGTTGCTGCCAACTCATGGGCCTAACCATGGGAGTTATAAAAAAAGTCATAATAAGGTTAATGGGAAATACTATCCACCATAGTGCTATAGGAGTACTATTATCGCTGACTTCAAAGATGCACACAGGTTTAGCGCTTTCTTGAAATGTGATTAATAGTTTTCTTGCTTCTTGAGGCTTCAAATGATGAAAACTTCCGACCATTGTTCTGAGTCCATCCATTTGGCCATCTAATTGAGTTACATCAACGGGGGTAGTCAGATAGTTGATATTATCACTATCTTGACTGTTATAAAATTCTGCTGTTTTAGAATCGGGATAGAGGTCCGTCAAGACTAAACTGATATTTGGCACGCCATGCTTATCACGCAGGATCTGTAGAACGTCAGGCATGGGACCACCGCTTCCAGAGCATAAATCCAGAATTGTTGATGATTCAGATTTTCTTAAAACATTAGCAAGCAAATCAGCAACCTTATTACTGGTTCCCAAGAGTTTGTGCATAACTAAAATTAATCGCGTCATGCATCTTCGTAACCACCCGGGAAACCAGGCATAATCTTCAAATTCGAACAGATGAATCCGTTTCATTTTTCTGTTTTTTGACTAATGGACAAACCCAGTGCAACACCTATAGCTATCCCTAAACTAAGCCACAGGCCCAAATTATCCGTCAGCACTCCAATCACAGTTCCAATTGCAGCTCCAAATGACATTCCGAGAACTAACTTCTTTTCGTTTTTCATATGTACTATCTCCGGTTATTTATTTTGGGTAAAGATCGAGTCATTATCTACCCCAATGGTTGATTTGTACTTTAAAAAGTTACCATTTTACATTTTAAATGATCTGAAAAATCCAATTAGTAATTTCCTCCAGTACGGCAGGGGATATGGTTTGTTCCAGCTCTTTATACTCATCCATGTTGCCTGTTTCACATTCCTGAAAAAGATGGTTCAGATTTTCCAGTTCCACCACTTTAAAGTTTTCATTATTTCCCCTTTTCAAAGCATTGCGTATAGCGGTTTGATTAATCTGTGCAGCTACTTGCAGATCTTTGCTGCCATTCAGTGAAAGTACCGGAATGTTCAACTTCTCAAACTCATTGGCAGGATCATAATTGTAGAAATAGATACTCCAGGGTCTTAAAACAGTTTCAGTCTCGTTTTCTATGAATTTTGAAATATTCTCATCCGGTGCTCCGAGTGATTTCAGAATAGGTTTTAGGTAAGCCTCATTATGTGCTTGTAAAGCAGCTCTCTTGGATGATTTATCGAGATCAGAGGTGGCTATTGAAATTGATTTTCTTACATTCTTTTCAAATAAAGATTCATCAGAAACGGGAAACGGCCGGAGTGTTTTTGATTGTGTAACAGCGACTTCACGTCCGGGAATTCCTGTTGCCGCCATTGTTATAATAAAAGATATATCACTACTCTGATTGGCAGCAAGAGGAGCGATAATACCTCCTTCACTATGTCCGATTAATCCTATTTGATTCGGGTTTATGTCGGTTCTTGATTTTAAGTAGTTAACGGCACTCAAAACATCCTGCGCAAAATTTGCTGTTGTAGCCTGACTATAATCACCGGTAGATTCTCCAAAACCTCTGTCATCATAGCGTAATACTGCAATATTATTACGAGTAAGATAGTCTGAAAGCACCAAAAATGGCCTGTGTGTCATCATACTGCCATCTCTGTCATGCCGACCGCTCCCACTTATTAAAATTACTACAGGATATGCTCCAGTTTGTGTTGGTCGTGTAAACGTTCCGGAAAGTGAAATACCCGCTTTACTATTATCAAAAGTTACATTTTCCTCATAATAGGGATAAGGTTTTACAGGCTCCTGAGGTCTTTTAACCTTTGCTATTTCAGGATTCCCTTTTTTTAAATTCAAAACAAGTTGAACACTACCCTCTCTATATGTTCCTTCAATTTGGTTGGTAGCGTCGTTCCAAATCCCTTCATATTCCATTCCAACATTGGAACCGTTGATACTTAATACCCCTTGCTCAAAAGTGGTCGTTTTTGGTTTGATGCCAGAAACGTCAAAAGTCGGAACAGCCATCGTTGAATTAACGCCATTTGGAGTGTTTTCAAATAGAAAAACAAATAGTATTTCTTTGTTGTCCGGATTTTGTGCAGTACCGTGCCATACCCCGGAAATGTCTTGAGCAAGTGCATTCAATACAGAGAATGCTATTAAAAGTGTGGTTAATATAAATGATTTCATGTTCGTTACATTTTAATTATTAGAGTCCAAGCCAAATTTTATTCATCCGTGTTGTTATATGATTTGATATCACCAATTCCGTTATTCCTCATCATCAAAAATTTCTTCGATTTGCCTATCAAAAAGTCTGGCAATGCTAAATGCCAAGGGAAGACTTGGATCATACTTTCCCGTTTCAATGGCATTGACGGTCTGCCGTGATACATCTAAGGCACTGGCCAGATCAGCCTGTGTCCAGTCGCGTTCAGCCCGAAGTACTTTCAATCGGTTTTTCATTTGTATCTTCTTAGGTTAATTAACAGAGAAATGAAATACGAAAGGCCGATTAAAACAATTACTCCGGAAATTTCCGCATCAAAGGGTATCACATTTGTGGCGTCTAACATTGAATAACTGATGCCGCCTACAACGGCTAGACCCAATGAAATTCCCATCGCCTCTAAGTGAACTTTTTGTAGCATCTCATCCATTTCCCTCAAATGTTTGATGTTCGCCATAATCATACCGATTCCAATACCAAAATTTAGCAGTATGACAAGCACGTTTATAAGTTCATTTGATCCCCAGAACAACTCATGTCCAAAGGCTGCTAAAGCAACTGATATAACCCATAGTACAGTCCAAATTGCGAGGGAAATCGTTTTTACTCTGGCCCTCTTCTCCCATTCATTTGATTTTTCTTTATTTCTATTCATTTGTAATCTTTGTTTGTCTATTTGTTAAGTTTATTTTACATAAAGTATGGCTATATGTAATAAATGTCAATAGTACTTTACAATAAAGTAAATTGCTTTTAGATATTATAAAGAGGTCAATATTTTAAAGTTGGGAAATGAGCTTAAGAAGAGGAGCTGTGGAGAAAATTAAATTGCATTAAAATAACTATAAGGTATAAGAAAAAAGTTGAGCCCTATAACGTCTCAGGGCTTAAGCGGCGAAGTGACCCATGTTAAGTGGGGCAAAACCACAAAATCGTCCACTTGAAGCCCTTGTTATGATACCGGTTAATCGTAGTGAGTCCACATTCTTATCACTTTGATAATTTTTTCCTTTTCATATACTTGGTAAACTAAACGATGCTGAATATTGATTCTCCGAGAATAAGCCCCTTCCAAATTACCAACTAACTTTTCATAGGGAGGATATTCTTCAAACGGATTTTCCTTAATGATCTCAAGCAAGTCTCCAATCTTAGATTTTAACCCTGACGAAGCTGCTTTCATGGCATCCTTTTTTGCTTGTTTAGTATAAACCAGTTTGTAGTTACTCACCAGTCAAGTTCTTCGTCGGTTTCTTCAAGAGGTGTATTCATTCCTTCAATAATAGATTCTTGCATTCCAGAAATAGATGTCAAATAAAGAGTTTCTTGAATAGCTCGCCAATCCTCTTCACTGATTAATACGGCATTGGAGCGTTTTCCAGTTATTTGAATGGGTTTGTGAGTATCAGAAGCCTCATCAAGCAAACGATAAATGTCTTTACGAGCTTGGGTAGCTGTTAATGTTTTCATGGGTATGTGACTTGATTTCATTTACATTGATAACGTACGTCATACCGTACATATTGTCAAGTTCTAAAAAGAGGGAGCATAACGGCTTGGCAAATAACTGGCACCGGGATTCGGAACACAGCTATTTGATCAATTTCCTAAATCTACAAGAGAATTTGAGAAAAGCAAGACGGTGTCCGCGTTGATTTGCCTTGTTATAGCAACCGCTCAATCAATCTCTATAAATCTCCCTGGTTTTGGCGCTTTCACAACTGACGTTAATTTCTCAACCAGTGGCAGTAAATCTTCATAGGTGTTTGTTTTCGCTTTCAAGAGTACAACCTGAATGGAAGAGGAAGAAATAGATTGTTAAAAGCTCAGGTTTTTATCACTTGTAATAAAAACATCGAATTCTTTTCAGCTACTAACAGTAACTTTCCATTCGAAAGACTAGCCCAACCCATTTCGGGTGTAGTTTTTGTAAAGAAGTTTGAGTCTAATTCTTCAATTCGATACTTCAATTTTTTTGGAAGGCACTCATCCAATAAAATCCTGATGATCATTGTGGCTGAAGTAGTTGATCCTTAAATCTCTCAAGAACCTGGATCGCTTGTTGCTTTGTTACCGTTGGAAAATCTTCCAGAAATTCACTCAGAGAATGACCAGTTTCCAAATATTCGAAAAAGGTGCTCACCGGAACTCGTGTCCCCTTGAACACAGGTGTGCCGCCAAGAATGTCTTTTCGCCTTTCGATAAGATTATTGGAAGTAGCCATTTCTATGGAAGAAAGATTTTTCGTTGATTAAGTAATATAGTTAACGATCAGGCGACTTGGAAATTTTTAAAAAACTGATGGTTAAGCTTTGGAGTAGTTGCTATAACATATAATTGTGCGACACACCCTTTAGGATGTTCACTGTCGCACAATATTCTAAAATCCTGTTAGAATCAAATAAACTTACTATTTTCGCCGGTTTTGCGACTTAACTTTAGGGGCTTGAGTCGTAAAAAGAGAAAAAAACGACTTTTTTTGTAAGGCCTTTATAATTACCTGTTCATATATATAAATCGATCTTTAAATAGATTGATGCCCCTTCTTTATTCGACACAATCACTAATGAAATCTAAACTCTTACAACAAATCAGACAGGAAATAAGACGCCGTAATTATAGCTACAGCACCGAAAAAAGTTATTGTAACTGGGTTATACGTTTTATCCGTTTTATCCGTTTTCATAATCTGAAACACCCCAAAAACCTGGATCAAAAAGATGTAGATTTTATTTATTTACAAATTAACGTCAGAAGAGGGAAAGGTAATAAGGACCGAATCACAATGCTTCCAGACAGCATAGTGAATTCGCTTAAAGAGCAAAAAAGAAAGGTAAGATTACTGCACGAAAAAGATCTTTCTTTTGGTTTTGGCAGAACTTTACTTCCAAAAGCTCTAATAAAAAAGTATCCGAACGCCTCTACTGAATTCGGATGGCAATATTTTTTCCCTTCAAGCCTAAGAAGAAAAGATCCTGTTTCAGGTTTTTACCATCGCTATCATATCTCCGCAAGAAATATCCAGCGATCACTTAAAATAGCTGCTAAACAATCAAGTATTGTAAAAAAGGTTAGCCCACATACACTCCGCCACTCTTTTGCCACACACTTACTCCAAAATGGCTACGACATCCGAACCGTACAAGACCTGCTCGGACACAAAAATCTAAAAACTACCCCTATATAGCTTCACGTCCTCAATCGAGGCGGCCATGGGGTTAAAAGTCCTCTCGATTTTTAAAATAATACCTGCACACTATCAACTCATACATATATTTATGAAGGTGTCCATACTCCCCAAGATGTTTGTACCAGGAAGTGGTTCCATATGAGAAAAATCGACTTAAATAGTGGTGGTTTATTTATCGGACTCGATCCGGATTGTCAGAATCACACCAATATTATTCATGTTGAGCTTCAAGATTCATTTCTCCACTTGCCTTTTCAAGAGCTTCCATAAATAGATCCACTGGTTGAGCACCTGATAGTGCATATTTTTGATTTAGAACAAAGAATGGAACACCATTTATTCCCAGCTTTCGGGCATATTCAATGTCTCCAAAAACCTCATTCTCAATAACATCACTCTGAAGTGCATTGCGAACCTCTTCCTCGCTTATCCCGGCCTTTCTGCCCGTTTCAATAAGAAAATTTTCATCGTCAATGTTCTCCCCATCTGTAAAATATCCTTTAAATAGGCTCTCCTTCACCTCGCTTTGAACGCCGTGTTTCCCGGCTAGATGAAGCAGGCGATGAGCATTAAAACTGTTGGCCGGCACAGTTAAGTTAAAATCAAACTTCAGTCCCGACTCCTTGGCTCTCTGCTCCATTTGCCCGTGAATCTGTTTGGATTGTTCAAGACTCCACCCTTTCCGTTTGCCAAGCTCTTCGTAAATAGTGGCTTCAGGGTTGGGTTGTACATCGGGTGCCAGTTCAAAACTGCGCCAAACCACATTTATGACATCTGTTAACCCGGTTTGTTTAAGGGCATTTTCGAAATTTCGTTTTCCTATATAGCAAAACGGGCAGACAACATCTGACCACACCTCCACATTTATCGTTTCAGTTTGTTTCCCTATGGATATGTTTTCCAAATTACTCATCGATACTTCCTTTTTTGATTTCTTATTATTGAATTTATAATACTTGAATCATTGTTAGTTAAAAAACGCTTATATACCAAAAATGGTTCGGCTATGTATCAATTCTGAATAAAACTCTTCCATTCTGTATCCCAAATCCTCTCGAACACTTGGCTATACTCTGCACCCCGTACTATCATGGCCCGGAATTGTCACTCCACTATCGCTTCATTTCACTGTCGTTTTAAAGCACCGCCACTTCCTGAGATAGAAGAAGGGGCATGGGATAACATAGGAACTTGGGATAATTGAGGTGCACTTCACTCCAACTCCAACTCCAACTCCAACTCCAACTCAACACTCAACACTCAACACTCAACACTCAACACTCAATTTTTTATGTACAATACATGTGTATTCCGTATCATACAGCATGGACCCGAAACTCTACCAACAATACGACCTCGAACAAGACGTACACCGTATCACCCTCTACAGCACCGTAGCCAGGGAACATCAACACATCTCACGAAAAAAACGTCTCTACCTCCATCTCGATATGAACTGCTTCTACGCACAGGTCGAGCAGCGAGCCTACAATCTCTACGGTCTCCCCCTCGCCATGGGCGGATGGCGCAAACCAAACGGCACCGCCCGGGGCATCGTCGCCACAGCCAGCTATGAAGCCCGTGCACTGGGCATCAAAACCGCCATGAGCGCCTTCGAAGCCTCACAAATCTGCCCCTACCTGGTCTTCATGCAGATCGACTACGACAAGTACAAAGCGATCAGCCAGCAACTTAAAGCGATCCTCGACTCCTACTCCCCCGACGTGGAGAAGTACTCCATGGACGAGTATTTCATGGACATCACCTTCCTCCTTAAAAAATCGCGCCGGCAACTGGAAGCCTTCGCCCATAAACTGAAACAGGAGATCCACCGCCAACTCGGCCTGGTCTGCTCGGTCGGCATCGCCACCAGCAAAACATACTCGAAACTGGCATCCGATCTCACCAAACCAAAAGGACTCAACCTGATCCTCACCCCCGACGATGCCGCCCAACATATCTACCCCCTCCCCCTCAATGAAGTGTGGGGAATCGGACGCCGCCGCTACGAACATCTCAAAAAACGCGGACTCTACACCATCGCAGACGCCCACAAACAGGGCCCCGCCCCCTTCCAAAAACTGTTCGGTGAGATGCAGGGACGCCTCTTCTGGGAGACAGTCACCGGACGCGATAAAGCAAAAGTACTCACCAACGAAATCCACATCCCTGATGAAGTGAGTTATATGCATACCTTCTCTGACTGGACCGACGACCCCATCCTCGTTAAGGGCGAAATTGTCAAAGCGATCCGAAAAGTATGCTACCGCATGAGGGGGTACGAACGCAAAGCCCGCCAGTGGAGCTGCCACATCCGCTATCAGGAAGCCCATTGGGAAGGAATCTCTTTTGCCTTCACCACCAGCGGCTTCACCAATCTGGACGACTATGTCCTCGAAGCCTGCCTCCCTCAGGCAATGCACCTCATCAATAGCGCCGTCCAAAAAGGGATCAAGATTCGCGGAGTCGGCCTACACACCATCGACATGCGCCAGACCGAACAGCTCGAGATTTTTTTCCGGGAAGAAGATCGGATCCGCCACCTCTACCGCGCCGCCGACTGCCTCAATAACTGCTACGGCCCCGACACCGTCGCCAAAGCCGCCATCCACGAAAGCGTAAAAGGAAATACCCACTTTGTGAACCGCAGTTAGGAAAACAGTGAGAAGGCAGAGGGCAGAAGTGGAATCAATCAACAAGAGCTGCACTTATTTAAAAACCCATTTTGTCACACCCAAAATCTCCTATATCAATATGCGATTCTCCAAGACCACTTCTGCCTTTTGCGTTTTGCCTTCTGCCTCTCAAACCCCAAACGTCTGATCCGGCTCCATCGCCAACACCGTCTCCGTCATCAGCTCAATCAACGCTTTCAGATCCTGAAGTGATGCCGTCTCTACCGGTGAGTGCATATAACGCAACGGAAGCGAAATCAACGCACTCGGAATGCCGGTCTGCTGAAAAAAGATACTATCGGTATCCGTACCCGTCCGTACACTCGTCGCCTCATGCTGAACCGTGATTTTTTTCTTCTCCGCCGCCTTCTCAATAAAGGAAACCAGCGCCGGATGATTCGCACCCCCATGCTGCACGCTCGGGCCACCCCCCAATTTCACCGTTCCATGCTCCTTATTATTGATCCCCGGCGTATCCGTTGCATGAGTAACATCCGTCACAATCGCTGAATCAGGCATGTGACGATAACTCATCATACGCGCCCCAAAACCACCCACCTCCTCTTGTACCGAGTTCAGGGCCAATACATTCACTTTCAGCTCTTTCTTTCGTTTTTTCAGATTCCGCATCACCTCCGCAATCGCGAAACCACCAATCCGATTATCCAATGCCCTTCCGGTGATGATATCATCATTTAAAAACTCAATTTCATCTGTATAGGTCACCGGATCCCCTATCTGAACCATTTCCAATGCCTCCTCTTTTGACGAAACACCGATATCCACAAAGATATCTTTCCACGCCGGCTGCTTGCCTCCACCATTTTTATTCTCCTGAAGGTGTATCGCCGTATTCCCCACAACACCGGTCACACGCCCCCTCTTATTGTAAATATAGACTCTCTTCCCCCTCGCAATCGTCGAATCACTGCCACCCAACTTATTCAGCGTAACAAATCCGTCATCAGAGATATGCTGCACCACCATCCCGATCTCATCGGCATGCGCTTCAAGCATTACGGTCGCTACATCATTATTGGTCAGAATCTTGGCTAATGCCGATCCATAGGCATCCGACTCCACTTTGTCAGCAAAAACGGACAGGTACTCTTTCCACACCTTCTGTCCGGTAGCTTCATATCCTGTCGGACTCGGAGTGATGATTAACGTTTCTAAAAATGATTGAGCTTTTTTATCTAACATATCCTGCGTCTACTTATTTTATTCGGTTTGATTTGAAAATCTATTGTGTTAAATATTATTGCAATCATAAATTAACGGCAACTGATCTCTTATTAGCCTCAAATATAAGCAAGATAGATGGAGAAATAGACCTAAATCAGAAATAAATCCATTTTTTCCTCTTCGATTCTGATTACCTTTACGGTGTGTTGACGAGTTTATTTTTGAGGGATAGCTCAATTTCCATGTATGGAGATGTTGATCTTCATCAGCATGAAGCGTTGGTGTGGGTTGGATTTATGAAATGAGTTTGATATTGTTGTATGTCTCAAATCTAAATATAACTGTCCTCCTGAATTTATACCAGGATCTCAGAATCACGAAATAACCGGGTTATTCGAAACCCCAAAAAAGATATCAATTAACAAAATCAAGTAAGTGAAACGACTGATACAACGTCCTGATTACCATCCGGAATCCTTCCCCCACTGGACCGAAATAAAGATTCGATTCCGAGATCTGGACCCACTCAATCACGTAAATAATGCAGTCTTTAATACCTATTTTGAAGAGGCTCGTATAAATTTTGTCCAAAGTGTAAAAATGTTTCGTGATTCGATGACGCAAGGAAAGAGTTTTGTCTTGGTTCATATGGAACTCGACTATCTAAAACCGATTCTATATGGTGAAAGCATCCTAATTGGAAGCGCACTCGATGAATTGGGGAACAGCAGTATTAAAGGATTTCAAGCGATTTACGATCAGGAATCCAAGGAGCTGAAAGCGGTCTGTAAAACAACCGGTGTTTGGTTCGACTTAAAGACACAACGCCCGACCCGAATCCCACAGATTGATCAACCCGAAAAGTATCTCTTTAAAAAGATCTCAAATGGATAAGAGCAATCAATACAAAATATTTAACGACCCGGTTCATGGGTTTATCACCATTCCAAAGGGGATCATCCTTCAACTGATCGATCATCACTATATACAGCGACTTCGGCGTATTCGTCAACTTGGGCTCGGTTACCTTGTATTCCCCGCCGCCGAACACTCCCGCTTTTCCCATGCCATGGGTGCTATGGAGCTGGGTCAACGCGTACTCAAAAACCTGAAGGAGAAGGATACGACCATCAGTAAAGCGGAGCTGAACGGTACCTTGATTGCCATTCTGTTACATGATGTAGGTCATGGCCCCCTTTCCCATACACTTGAGCATACACTCATCAAGGATTTTAACCACGAAATGATGAGCCTCAAAATCATGGAATCACTCAATAAAGAGTTTGATGGGGCTCTGGATACAGCGATTGAAATCTTCACCGATCAATATCCTAAAAAATTTCTGCATCAGCTCATCTCCTCTCAACTCGATATGGATCGGCTCGACTACCTTAAACGAGACAGTTTCTTTACCGGTGTATCGGAAGGATCCGTCGGAATAAATCGCATTTTAAAAACCATGAGGGTGTTTAAAGGCAATGTAGTGATCGAGAAAAAAGGAATTTATGCAGTAGAAAATTATATCCTCTCGCGACGGTTAATGTATATGCAGGTCTACCTTCACAAAACCGTTCTCAGTGCAGACACCCTGCTCCGAAAAATCATTGAACGCGCTAAATTTCTCACCGATTCAGGCGACGATGTCGCAGTACCTTCCTCTTCACTAAGCTACTTTTTAACCCGAAAACCATCTTCTAAAAAAACAATTTCTGATAACCTTATGCAGCATTATTTAGCCCTGGACGATCATGATGTGTTTATCAGCATCAAAAACTGGGCGAAGAGCAAAGATAAAATCCTGAACGATCTATCTAATCGCTTTTTAAACAGGAGATTGTTTGCAACACGGTTTACCGACCGGAGAGAGCGGCATCTATTGCAAGAAGAGATCCTGATAAAGACCAAACTGTTCCTTGAAAAACATGGGTTCCCTTCAGATGATCACTCTGCATCTTTCTACTTTGATTCTAATGAAAGCTACAGTGAAGCTTACAAGTACGAAAATGAAAGCATCTGGATTCTGGATGATGAAAACCGAGCCATCGAATTCTCAAAAGCCGCCGATACCCAACACATCATCGCCCTCACCAAACCCGTCGTAAAACCCTACCTGGTTCACCTCAAAGAGTTGAAACTTTAAAATTGCCTTCACTGACCCCCTCCATCGAGTACCCTGAATAGATTAAAGCCTTTTACAATTTAACCGCAGTGAGCGCAGAGAAGGCGCAGAGAAGACAGGTGTTTAGTGCCACGATCAAAGGGCAAAAGGTTACGTAAAACAACCAACCGGCATTAAATTAGTTGGCGGATCAAGTGAGTGGGATGCACGTGATAAGCGCAAATTAATACCGGCCAATACGTAGTGCTGGGGCTGAAAGTGGCGGACCCTTTAATTTGTGCCACGTGCAACACATGAACGACCGCCAAGTAATTCACAGCCTTGATTTTTTGGTTACTTTTGCATCAAGGCAAAAGTAACAAGCTGTTTTAGAAGAAAAAATCCGAATAACCTAAAATCAAATTTAAAAGACTAAAATGAAGCGCCTTCCGATGCTTCGGCGTTGGAAGGTGCCTTCTACCTCACATACCTCACAAACGAAAACTCCTCATGCTCCTCTCTCCATACCTCTTCCCAAATTGTACCCACGTCTTTCCGATAATCTACCAAAAACGTATCCCCATCATACTTTTTCTTGATCTCAGTAACCACCAACTCATCTGCTACATCAATCATCTGCTTATAGATCTCGCCTCCACCAATAACATATACCTCTTCCCGATCACTCAAATACTGCAATGCATCATCAATCGAACCAAATGTTTTGACATGATCATAGCTCTTTGATCGACTCAACACCACATTTTCACGTCCTGGCAGCGGTTTCTCGTTTAACTCCTCAAATACAACACGTCCCATTAATAGAGGCGCACCCATCGTTGTTCTCTTAAAAAACTTCAGATCTTCGCTGTAGTGCCAGGGAAGTGAGCCATCTTTCCCTATCACCAAATTGGGGTCGTGGGCAACGATTATGATCAACTTCATACGGCAACCGGGAATCGAATCACAGGATGAGGATCGTAATTGGAGAGCTCAAAATCATCGAAAGTCAAATCATCTACCCGTTTTTTTGCAATTTTAATCGTGGGTAGTTTTTTGGGCTCTCTCTTCAACTGCTCTTTTAATCCATCAACATGGTTTTCATAAATATGCGCATCCACTATCGTATGTGCAAATATCCCGGGCTCCAGATTTACTTCCTGAGCCACTGCCATCGTAAGCGCTGAATAACAGGCCAGATTAAAGGGAATACCCAGTGCAATATCACCGGATCTTTGGGTGAGGTGACAGTTTAATTTTCCATCTGCAACATTAAAAATATACATCAAATGACACGGCGGCAGACCCATCTCATCCAACAGCCCTGGATGCCATGCCGATACAACAATCCTCCGGCTGTTCGGATTGGTTTTAAGCATATGAATCGCATTCTTTACCTGATCAAACTCATCATATCCCCAGTTTTTCTCCTCTTTATTGTCAAGTGGCCGATAAGCTGAACCGTCCGAAGCCTTCGCCATTGGAAATCGACGCCATAAAACCGGGTAAATCGGACCCACATAACCATCCTCATCCGCCCAGGCATCCCAAATGTGAATGTTATTTTCATCACGCAGCCACTTTATATGATCCTCTCCACGTAAATACCATAGAAGCTCCATGATCACCGATCGAAAGAATACCTTTTTTGTAGTAAGCAATGGAAATCCTTTCGAAAGATCGACCCGATAATATTCCGCAAAATTTGAAAGAGTTCTAACACCGGTTCGGTTCTCCTTCCAAACCCCATTATCAAGTACATTCTGAACCAGATCTAAATAAGCTTTCATAAAAAACAACAGATTTATAGAATTAAAGTACAACACCACTTAGCAGCGCAACGGCAATGGAAAAATAGATAATTATACCCGTTACATCCACTAGAGTTGCCACAAAAGGAGCGGAAGTGACGGCCGGATCCAAACCAATTTTTGACATGATAAAAGGTAACATAGAGCCACTCATGTTTCCAAACATAACGACAAAAAGTAGGCTAAGTCCGACGGTTAAAGCTTGAAGGCCTACTGCCAGCGAAAACGGCTCCCCCCTAAGAACCATCCAGAAACTGATGACTATCGTCCCTAAAACACCAATAATAGTTCCCAAAAGTAATCCGGACATAAACTCTTTTCTGAATACTTTCATCCAGTCAGAAAGACTAATATCATCCGTAGAAATCGCACGAATAATCAATGTAGCAGCCTGTGAACCGGAGTTACCTCCACTTGAAATAATCATCGGGATAAATAGTGCCAATACTGCCGCGGTTGCAAGTGTATTTTCAAAACCCGCCATGGCAGTTACCGTCAGCATCTGCCCTAAAAAAAGGATTACCAGCCAGCCAATTCGTTTACCAACCATGTCGCCCATCGTAGTCTCTGAGTAGGTTTTGTTCAATGCAACCATACCCGCCATCAAATGCATATCCTCAGTAGTCTCCTCTTCAGCAACATCCAAAATATCATCTACGGTCACAATTCCCACCAAAATACCTCCAGAATCTACAACAGGCAGAGCAATTCTGTCATATTTACTCAACATCCGAACTGCATCTTCCTGATCATCAAATGCACTTAACGCTTCAAAACTACTATCCATGATATCGGAAATTTTTGAATCAGCATTAGCAACGATAATCTGGGTAATTCTCAAATCATCTATCAGTTTTTCATCTTCATCAACAACATAAATCACATTGACTGTCTCGGCTGTACGCCCATATTTTCGAATATGCTCAAAACTTTTTTCAACCGTCCAATCTTCCTTAATTTTTACATAGTTGGTGGTCATCAATCGCCCAACACTTTCAGCCGGATAACCCAATAACATTCGGACCTGTGCAATGTTTTTCGGATCCATGGAATTGAAAAGCTTTTGAGTGAGATCACCCGGCAACTCCTCCATCAGTGCAACCCTCTCATCAGGCTCTAAATTATTCATCACATCACTCAACTGTTCACGGCTGAACACCTCTAATAATTCAATCCCTTTTACTGTACTCAGATATGAAAATACATCAGCTGCTTTAACTTTTTTGAGCAGTCTGAAAATCACGACCGCAACTTCAGGCTCAAGCTCTTCCAGCAGCTCTGCAACATCAACTGCGGGCACTTCTTCCAAAACCTCTTTGATTGAACCCCAGTCCTTCTTTTCAATCAATTCATCCAATTCCGGTTTTAGTAAAGCAGCGATCATTTTTATAGAAAGATTGGAGTTTAAAATTTGAGAAATGAATAAAATTGATCCCCTAAACAGCTGGGTCAATAAGTCATTGGCACAAAGATATCAAAAAATGACTTTACTATGGAATAACTATTTTGAAAATGAAGAAAGAGCTTTTTTTGCAGCCATCTGTTCAGCATTCTTTTTGCTCTTTCCCTGCCCTTCACCATATATATCATTCCCAATATATACAGCGACATGGAAGGTCTTATTATGCCCGGGACCCTTTTCCGATAGCACCTCATATCGAGGAAGTTCCATTTTTTCAGATTGAGAATACTCCATCAACAAACTCTTATGATTGTCGATTTTTGTGACTATATCATCAAAATCGATAAATTTCTCCAAATTCCCACTCACAAAATCAAATGCCCTTTCATATCCGTATGACACATAAATTGCTGCTGTTAATGCTTCGTAAACATCAGAAAGAACACTTTTTGAGCTCTCAATTCCCTGTCCTACGGCTCGTTCCCCAATTACTAAAAATTGATTCAATCCCAATTTTAATGCTAACTCATACAATGTATCACCCCGTACGATCTTAGCTCTCAGCTTGGTCAAAAATCCTTCATTCTCCTGAGGATATTTATCAAATAAAATTTCTGTAACAATCAGATCAAGGACTGCATCACCCAAAAATTCAAGGCGTTCATAGGTGGCAATGGAGTCATATTTGTCGTTGTCAACAATCGAGCGATGACTGAGCGCACGAAGGAAAAGTTTTTGATGCTCTGAAGAGATGGGGAAACCGATTACTTTTTCAAGACCCTTATATTCATAATTCGACTCATGGTTCTCTGAGACCGATTTCCCACGGAACCATTTTTTGAATCGATTAATCATTTTTTATTTTTCAAATTTCTTGAAAACCAAGGATGTATTATGGCCACCAAACCCAAATGCATTATTAAGTGCATATGTGATATCCCGTTTTACGGCAACATTGGGTGTGTAATTCAAATCACATTCAGGATCAGGAGTGTCCTGATTGATGGTGGGTGGAATTACTCCATGATAAATAGCAAACAATGCAGCCAGTGACTCAGCAGCGCCGGCGGCTCCTAACATATGACCAGTCATAGATTTGGTCGAATTCAGGTTAATCTTGTAAGCATGTTTACCAAATACTTTTTTAATTGAATTCGTCTCTGCTATATCACCTAAAGGTGTAGAGGTTCCGTGCATATTGATATGCTCAATATCTTCAGGTTTAATTCCGGCCATCTGTAACGCATTATTTAATGCAAGCTGAACACCATTTCCTTCAGGATCGGGAGCTGTTATATGGTGTGCATCAGCAGAAAAACCGTACCCTACGATCTCACCATAGATCTTGGCTCCTCTTTCAACTGCAGATTCAAGAGATTCCAGCATAAACATCGCAGATCCCTCACCCAATACAAATCCATCTCTGTCTTTGTCGAACGGGCGAGATGCTCTTTCAGGTTCATCATTTCTTCTGGAAAGTGCCTTCATTGACGAGAAACCGGCTACTCCTATACGCCAAACCGGTGCCTCTGTACCGCCACAAAGAACCATATCTGACTGACCGAAACGAATCGAATCGAACGCTAACCCGATATTATGTGAACCGGTAGCACAAGCAGATACTGCACAAAAATTTGGGCCTCTGAAGCCGTATTTAATTGATACTTGTCCGGCAGGCATATCTGGAATAAGCATCGGAATAAAGAAAGGGTTTACCCCTCTGGCTCCATGCTCGTGAAGAGAGATAGACTGCTCATAGAACGTATTCATACCGCCAATCCCTGTTCCAATCATCACTCCAATACGATCTTTATTAACCGTATCGAGGTCTATACCACTATCCTTAACGGCTTCATCTGATGAGATGACAGCATACTGCGTGACCGGATCCAACCTTCGAGCCTCTTTTCGATCAAAATAATCCTCCGGATTATAATTTTCGATCTGCCCGGCAAATTTAGTGGGCAGATCACTGATATCGAATTTTGTTATAGGACGCACCCCACTCTTGCCGGAAATTAACCCATCCCAAAAATCGGATGTGTTTTTACCTACCGGTGTGAATGCACCTACTCCCGTGATTACTACTCTTCTTCCGGTCATAAAATTTCTACTGGTTTTGGACTATGATTTGCCCTGAACGTATCGGACGGCATCGCCAACAGTTGCGATATTCTCTGCGTCTTCATCAGGAATACTCATATCAAATTCTTTTTCGAATTCCATGATCAATTCAACAGTATCGAGTGAGTCAGCACCCAAATCATTTGTGAAGTTTGCATCAGTAACGACTTCTGATTCGTCAACGCCAAGTTTATCTACAATAATGGATTTGATTTTTGCTTCTACGTCTTGTGACATATTTAGACCTTATATTTAATTATGGGTTTGTATAGTGTTTTAAAAAATTTCTTTGATGAAAATACAACATCTCGGGAAATATTACACGATAAACGGAATGTTTTCAAAGTTTCTCTTCTACATGGCCATTCCGCCATCCACTCGAATCACTTCACCGGTAATATAAGAACTCCATTCAGAAGCCAAAAAAGCAACACAATTGGCAATTTCTTCCGGCTCACCGGCTCTTCCTAAAGGAGTATCAGATTTTATTGCATCCAATACTTTATCATCCAAATTTCCGGTCATTTCTGTTGTGATATACCCCGGTGCAATTACATTTGCACGAATATTTCGGCTTGCCAGTTCTTTGGCAAATGATTTTGTGAATCCAATAATCCCCGCTTTGGATGCTGCATAATTGCTCTGCCCTGCATTTCCGCTAATACCTACAACAGAACTGATATTAATGATTGAACCACTCCGTGCCCTCATCATCGGTTTTGTTACAGCTTTACTATAATTGAATACACTTTTTAAATTTGTATTTATAACATCATCCCAAGCCTTCTCATCCATTCTCAGTAAAAGATTATCTCTTGTGATACCTGCATTATTTACAAGGACATCCAAGCTTCCCCATTCATCTACAATCTTATTTACCACTTCATCTGCTCTGGCAAAATCAACCGCATCTGCTTGTAGTGCAATTGCATTCACACCAAATGATTGCATCTCTTTCACAACCTCATCTGCAGCTTCTGCTGATCTTGAATAGGTAATCGCCACATTGCAACCCAATTCCGCTAATTTAAGAGCAATTGATTTTCCTATTCCACGGCTTCCACCTGTAACTAAACCGTTTTTTCCCTTTAAATTCATCATATCTATTCGTGCCCGCTTATGATTACATTCTTGAGTGTTCGTTTTACCAGCCCTTGTAGTACAGCTCCAGGTCCCACTTCAATAAAACTATTTGCACCCACTTTTTCCATATGAATTACAGTTTGTGTCCATTTAACCGGACTCACTAACTGATGCAATAGGTTTTCTTTAAGCACATCCGAACTCTCAGATGGCTCCGCTGTGTAATTACTGTATACCAGGAACTTTGGTTCTTTAAATTCAATTTCATCTAATTTCTTTTTTAATGCGTCAAATGCCGGTTTCATAAGTGGTGAATGAAATGCTCCACTTACCGGTAACATTTTTGCAAGCCTGCATCCATGCTCTTTTGCCAACTCTATTGCTTTTTTAACAGCATCGACGTCACCGGATATAACCAACTGTCCCGGGCTGTTATAGTTGGCAGGTACAACCGGTTTCTGAATAACTTGTGTTGCTTCCAAGCAGATGTTATCAATAATTTTATCATCCAAGCCAATAATCGCAGCCATTGTACCGGGATTCACCTCTCCGGCATTTTGCATTAATTTACCTCTGAGTGCAACCAGTGACAGAGCTGTTTCAAAATCCATCACACCGGCTGCAGTTAATGCTGAAAATTCCCCCAGACTATGTCCGGCAGTCATATCAGGTTTTAACTGAAGCTGATGAAAAAGTGCAACAGAGTGAACAAAAATGGCCGGCTGGGTAAATTCTGTTTTTGTTAATGTTTCGGCCGGACCTTCAAACATAATATCACTTAACGAATACCCAAGAAGACGGTCTGCCTCATCCACATAATCACGAAATCCACTTGTTGATTCATAGTGATTGAGTCCCATACCTACTTTTTGAGAACCTTGTCCGGGAAATAGTATTGCTTCCATTATTTACTCCACTCCAAGTATGTAGCTCCCCAGGTGATTCCACCACCAAATGCAGCCAATATTATTTTATCCCCTTCATTTAACTTATTTTTCCAGTCATAGAGACATAAGGGAATTGTTGCTGCAGTCGTATTTCCAAATTTTTCAATATTGATCATCACTTTATCCGTGCTCAATCCCATTCTTCTTGCAGTGGCATCAATAATCCGTTTATTTGCTTGATGGGGAACCAGCCACGCTACATCATCACCTGTCAATTGATTTCTTTCCATAATTTCCAGTGATACATCTGCCATTCCTTGAGTTGCTTTTTTAAACACAACCCTGCCATCCTGCTTTAGATAATGTTGTCTGCTCTTTACCGATTCCAAAGTAGCAGGATTCAGGCTTCCCCCTGCATGTTGATATAAACTACACTCTTCATCTCCATCAGCATGGTGTACAAAATCGATAATTCCACCTTTTTCAGCCTCTTCCAGTACAACGGCCCCGGCAGCATCCCCAAAAAGAATACATGTCGTACGATCCGTAAAATCGACGATAGAACTCATCTTATCAGCCCCGATAACCAGCACTTTCTTAGCCCTGCCGGATTCAATCATCATCGAACCGGTGGATAGTGCAAATAGAAAACCGGAACAAGCCGCCGATAGATCAAATCCCCAGGCGTTTTCAGCACCAATTCTTTTCTGTACTAAAGCCGCAGTAGCCGGAAACATGTAATCCGGTGTCACAGTAGCCAGAACAATGACATCAATTTCGGAAGCCTTCACATTTGCATCCGCTAATGCCTCTTTTGCGGCCTCTGAAGCCATAAATGCAGTCGCTTTATCCGGATCTTTCAGTATTCGTCGTTCAGAAATCCCGGTTCTGGATTGGATCCATTCATCGTTTGTATCGACCATGGTTTCCATCTCTTTGTTTGTGAGAATATACTCAGGCAAATATCGACCCAGGCCGGTAATCTTAGCTCGTTTTAAACTCATTTAAAATGGGTTATTTAATTTAGAGAGGATACAATTTTATGATTGACCTCATTTTTCACACACTTCGAGGCATTAAATATCATATTTTTAATAGCTGTCACTGAACTTCCACCGTGACCCACCAAACTAGTTCCATTCACACCTAAAAACGGAACTCCACCAACATGCTCATAATTGAAAGCATTTAATGCCTGAGCAACTATTTTAAATATCAATTTTTGAGAATCTTCATCGATTTGACTCTCTTTCATCGTACTCTTTAATAGCTGAACCAAGACTCCCGGGATCGATTCACCATATTTTAATATAATATTACCGGTAAATCCATCTGTCAGATAAATATCTGCTTTCCCGTAAAGAATATCTTTCCCTTCAATATTACCCGCAAAATTTTTAAGCCGAGATAACTCATTATAAACCTCTTTATGAAGGTCGGTTCCCTTCTCAGGCTCTTCCCCAATATTGAGCAACCCTATCGTCGGGTTTTTAATCTGCATAATGTGACGTGCAAAAATCTCACTCATTTTTGCAAACTGATAATACATCTCCGGTTTCAATTCCAAATTAGCACCGGCATCTACCAGAAGACTTGTCCCACTAATAGTCGGGTATGCTGTTGCAATGGTTGGTCTGATTACTCCTTCTAACTTGCCAAGAAGAAACATGGATGCAGCTAGTAATGCGCCGGTATTCCCAGCACTCACAAATGCAGCACAATCTCCCTCTTTGTGTGCAGAAATACCCATTGTAATGGATGATTGTCTCTTTGTTTTAACTGCTGATGCCGGGGCTTCATCCATTCCAATAATCTCAGGTGCATGTAAAATATGCACTTTAGCAGAATCGAAATCGAGTGAACTGAGCTCTTTCTGTATGAGCTCTTTAGGACCCACCAAAAGAACTTCAATATCCTCAAACTCCTTGGTTGCTTCAATAGCTCCTTGAACCGGTGTTTCGGGAAAGTAGTCTCCTCCAACTGTATCAACAGCAATCAGCATATCAGTTTTTTTATTATTTAGAGACGTTTATAACCTGTCTTCCCCGGTAGTGACCACATTCCATACAAACATGATGATAACGATGCATTGCACCACAATTAGAACACTCCGCAAGCGGCGTCTCTGTTAATGCGTGATGCGAACGTCTCTTATTTTTTCGAGCTTTCGAGGTTTTTCGTTTAGGATGTGCCATTTATTTGTCTATTTATGAATTTTACTTCAGTTTTTTTAATTCTGACCACCTAGGGTCAATATTTTCTTCATTATCTTCACTTGTTCCAAATGTTTGTGTTTCAAACTTTTTCGGATTTCCCTCTTCATCAAAAAAATCAGGATGAATTTTCTGAATCGGTATTTCAAGCATAATGGTATCAACTACTTCTTTGGATATATCTACCCGTAAATCATTTGCTGACAGATGGCGAATTGCCCCCTCTTCAGATTCTGATTCTTCCTCAATATTGGGATCAAATACAATCTGAAATCGACCTTCTAATTCTTTCTCAAACGGTTTCAGAGAACGATCACAAAGTAATCCTGCTTTTGCTTTTACATGAAATTTCACTTCAACAAAATGATTTGTCTTATAAAATTTCACATCTAAATCAGCTCCCAAAAAACGAATATCAACCTCAAGATTTAAATCCTCTTCCAAAAGTTCAACAGATCTTTCACTCTTGCCTTCCGGTAATTCTTGTAAATTGAATGTCAGTTTATTTATTTCCACAATAGCTCCCAAAAATAACAAGAAACCTTTTTTTATGCAATTTAATTAAACAGTCCGTATAACCTCTGCTCGACCAAACTCAGAATTTTCCCTAAATCCTCCGGGTTGTTGACAAAATCAATATCATCTGTGTCTATAACCAATTTTTCATGCTCATATGACTCAATCCAATCTTCATAAAGTCGATTCAATCTCTCAAGATATTCAATTCGAATGGTATTTTCATACTCTCTGCCTCTTTGCTGGATCTGTTTTACGAGCGTTGGAACATCAGCTCTTAGATAAATAAGTAAATCCGGAGCCTTCAGATAAGATGCCATTTCATCAAACAGTGCACAATAATTTTGATAGTCACGATCACTCATCAACCCCATATCATGCAAATTTTTAGCAAAGATCTCAACATCTTCATAAATCGTCCGGTCCTGAATAAGAGAACTCTCCAGACCCATCAATATTTTTTGATGTTTAAATCGACTGGATAAAAAATAGATCTGCAAATTAAAACTCCATCTTCGCATATCTTCATAAAAATCTGATAGATATGGGTTATCATCTACCGACTCATAATAGGTCTCCCATCCAAAATTTTTACCCAATAGTGACGTTAGGGATGATTTTCCCGCTCCAATATTACCTGCAACCGCAATGTATTTTTTTTGACCCATCTTATCTTTTTCCTACCCCAAACTTGGTTCGAATTCCAACATGTTAATTCTCCTTACCTAATATACGATACATCGCTTTTTTATAATCTTCTACACCGGGCTGATTAAACGGATTTACCTCAAGCATGTAGACATATACAGCTGTAAACAACTCGTAAAAATAAATTAACTCACCTAAATTCTGTTCACTCAGTGAATCAATAACCACTTTACACACCGGAATACCACCTTCAGTGTGTGCCTGAACCGTACCATCCAATGCACTTTTGTTAATCTCATGAAAGGACTTACCGGTCAGGTAATTCAGTTGGTCAATGTTTTTTTCATCACCCTCATTTACTGCCAGATCTGAATGTGGTTTTTCCACAACAAGTAATGTCTCAAAAATATTACGGCGTCCCTCTTGAATCAATTGACCCACACTGTGCAGATCAGTTGAAAATCCGGCTAGTGCCGGGTATAGTCCCTTCCCTTCTTTTCCTTCACTTTCACCAATGAGTTGTTGAATCCATGCCGTAAAACCATTTAATTCCGGCTCAAAACTACCGATCACATCTACTGCATACCCTTTTTCATGCATCACATAGCGAGTAGCTGCATAATCCAGTAAATGTTGTCTGCTCTCTTTTTCTTTCTCAAACACCGATACCGCTCCATAAAAAAGCCTCTGAATATCAATTCCCGCAACTGCTATAGGCAACAACCCAACAGGTGTGAGAACTGAGAAACGACCTCCTACATCATCAGGAATGATATATTTTTTATATCCTTCACTTTCAATAATCTTATTCAGAACCCCTCCTTCCGGACCGGTGGTAGCAATAATTCTTCGACCGGCATCTTCATAATTTTTATGCATCCAATTTCTGAGCATTCTGAATGCAAGAGCTGTTTCAAGTGTAGAGCCTGATTTAGAAATCACGTTCAGATATACACTTTTTAACTCTCCTTCTTCATTCGGCACTTCCAGGTATTCAATCAATTCCTTTAGATACTTTCCACTCATGTGATGGCCGGCAAAAAGGATTTCAGGCCCATTACTCTTAAATACCGGATTTAAAGCCTGTATTACCGCCATGGCACCTGTATAGGATCCTCCTATGCCACAAACAATAAACAGATCTGCATCTTCACGAATATGGGTTGCATGATCTGTGATCTGCTCCAACTCCGCATCATTGGGTTCTGAAAGTATTCGGCGCCATCCCAGCCACTCACTTCCGGGTCCGCTACCATCCACAACCTGCCTGTAAGAATCCTCAGCCTTTTGAACTGCATCATCAAATGCCTCCGCTGTTATAAATTTCTTAGTACTTTTAATGTCTATTTTTACCATATCTAATTTGAATTCTATTCTTCCTTTATCGTAAAATTTTCGCCATCGTTAAAAGATCTAAATTAACCTCTTTTACCTTACCAAATGTCTCTTTGAGTGGCGTCAGAACACACTTATTGTTGATCACACCTACCATAACCTTATTCTCCCCTTCATGTATCGCTTTTATCGCTTCATAACCAAGCCGACTCGCTAATACCCGATCGTGTGCAGATGGGGCACCTCCCCTTTGCACATGGCCAAGGATACAAACTTTCATATCGTATTTGCCAAAATCCTCTTCCAACTGACTACTAATCTCAGCTGCCCCTCCGGTTTCATCCCCCTCGGCAACAACAATCAATGTACTGCGCTTGTGCACTTTTAAAGTCTCCGACAGAGACTTTTTAATCTCTTCAATATTCTTAATCTCTTCCGGTAAAACAATCATCTCTGCACCTGAAGCGATACCGGTTTCAAGAGCTATAAATCCGGTATGACGCCCCATTACCTCAACCAGAAAAAGTCGTTCATGAGCATCCGCAGTATCCCTGATCTTATCAATCGCTTCCATAGCTGTATTCAATGCTGTATCATAACCAATCGTCTCATCACTCCCGACCAGATCATTATCAATAGTAGCAGGGATTCCAACTACGTTGATCCCATGTTCAGCTGCAATAATGGTAGCTCCCCTGAACGTACCATCGCCTCCGATTACAATCAATGTATCAACTCCATGTTTTTTGAGATTCTCAGCCGCTACTGCGCGCCCTTCTGAACTCATAAATTTTTCAGAGCGCGCTGTTTTTAAAATGGTTCCGCCTCTTTGGATGATCCCGGATACATCTGAAGATTGAATTTCAACAAAATCATCCTCAATTAAACCCCTGTACCCGTATCGGATGCCAACAACCTCGTACCCAAAATAAATAGCTGCCCTCGTAACCGCACGAACAGCTGCATTCATCCCCGGCGAATCCCCTCCACTGGTCAGTATCGCTATTTTATTCATTTAATTATGTTTAATAACATTAACCATTTCTCTAATACGTACTGTCAATACACATTTTTTCTGTCATAAAAACTCTTACTAGGATCCAAATCCACCCATTTATTCGTCAACATTTATCAAAATTCAAACTCTTTATGGAGTCTCTTGTTTTGTCATCTCGATAAACTAAACACCCGTCTTGCATTGCGCAAATAATTAATCAGCATTATTCGTATTTTCTTAAAAATTTAAACTTGATACAGTTAGAATGAGCCAAGAGGTTCTTACAGAAAAAAAACCAAGTGTTATTCAGCAAAGGAATTTAAAAGAAATTACCGGCCCTGTTCAAAATGACCTAGAGGTATTTCGAAAATTTTTCAAAGAAGAGATCAGTAGTGATGTTTTTTTATTAGATCAGATCATCAACTATCTGCTTCGTCAAAAAGGGAAAGAGATACGCCCGACTCTTGTTTTTATGACAGCCCGTATGTTTGGTCAAGTTGATAAACGCAGTTTTGTTGCTGCAACTATGATTGAACTGTTACATACAGCCACCTTGATTCATGATGATGTCGTGGATGAGTCGGACAAACGAAGAGCATTCCTGAGTATCAATAAAATCTGGCGAAACAAAGCCGGAGTACTTCTTGGAGACTTCCTGCTCTCAAATGGCCTTTTGATCGCTCTCGACTATAAGGAGTATCAACTGCTTCATGTACTATCGGATGCTGTAAAAAAAATGAGTGAAGGCGAATTGAGACAGCTAAAAACATCAAACCTCTTTAATATGACGGAGGATCGATATTTTCAGATCATTTCTGAAAAAACGGCTAGTCTCATTTCCGCTTGTTGCCAATGTGGAGCCATTGCAACAACCAATGATGAACAGATCATTGATACCATGAAGGAGGTTGGATTAAAAATCGGCATCGCATTTCAGATTAAGGATGATCTGTTCGATTACGGACTTGAAGATATTGGGAAGCCAACCCGAAATGATATTAAGGAGAGAAAAGTGACTCTTCCACTGATCTATGCTCTTGAAAATGCATCTAAATTCGATCAGCTACGAATCAGACGCCTAATGAGAAAAAGAAGAAAAAGCTCAAAGGAAATTGAACAAATCGTCTCTTTTGTGAATGAACACAATGGACTAAAATCTGCCGAACAGAAAATGATAAGCTATACCGAATCTGCACTGAAACAATTAAAATCTCTTCCCATCGTAACCGGATATGAAGATTTTGAAGCACTGGTTGATTTTATCGTCACAAGAAAAAAATAGCCTGATTTGATGAAGATGCTATTCCTTTCAGATGTTCATCTTGGATCGCTTTCTGAATCTGAAAACAGAATTCTTGAGGAAGAAATCATTCAAATCATCCAATATTGCACGTCAAATGAATACAGAATCCACATCCTTGGTGACCTTTTTGACTACTGGATGGAATTTCCGGACTATATTCCACCCCTTGGCAAGCGACTTCTGAGTCACTTTACAAAATTGCATCAAATAAACAGTAGTGGATTGTATGTTACCGGTAATCACGATTATTGGACTCATGATCAATTCAGCAAGTGCGGTTTTGATGTAGAACATGAATACAGACTTTTAAAAATAGAAAATCTCTCTTTATTCCTGACGCATGGAGATGGTATATCAGATCCCAAATACAACTTACCCAGGCCTCTTCTTCATAGAATTCTTCGTAATCATAAATTTGTTCGCCTGTTTCAAACTCTTTTTACAGGCTCAACCGGTAATCATATCATGAAATCTTTTTCAGAATTGACCCGGGATAATCGAAATCTAAATACAGAACGACTCACAAAATGGGCTCAAAACACGATTGATAAGTATTCTTTTGATTATATTATTACAGGTCATGATCATGTGCCTCGTAAGGAAACTTTTTCAACAGGATCTTATATAAATACAGGCGCTTTTTATCTTCATAAATCTGCCGCTCTCTATAACAATGGGAAGGTTGACCTCGTTAGATGGGATAACAAACAGATGATATTTAAACCTTATTCAAATAAAACTGACAAATCCGTTTTACAATGAGTGATGAAAAACCAGAAGTGGATATGACCCGATATTTCAGTGACTCTGAATATCGGAAGCAGGTTGCGGCTAATAGAAAGAACGTGATTAATCCGAAGAAAAAATTACTCATTACGGTTCTGGCTACAGTTTCAATTTTATTTATCTCTGCGTTTATATACGTTATCTATCTCTTTCAAGCACTGCCATCCATACAAGAACTTGAAAATCCTCGGACAGCGATTGCATCGGAAGTCAGAAGTAGGGATGGCGTAGTTCTTGATCGTTATTTTGTTGAGAATAGAACCTATGTCTCTATCGATGAGATCTCACCAAATGTTATAAATGCCCTGATAGCCACAGAAGATCATCGCTTCTTTCAACATTGGGGTGTTGATTCTCAAAGTTTAATGAGACTTCCATACTACTGGATTCAACAACGTTTTCATGGCGGCTCAACCATTAGCCAGCAGCTTGCCAGAAACCTCTATCGCAAAATTGGTTTCAATGTTTCTGTGACTCGAAAACTTCGCGAAATGATTACAGCTGTTCAGATTGAAAATAATTACACAAAAAGTGAAATTATTGAGATGTACCTGAATACAGTGGAGTTTGCCAATAGCGCCTTCGGAATTCAATCCGCATCTCGTACTCACTATGGTAAACCTGCCAACGATCTCACTGTTACTGAGGCAGCCACCCTGATAGGGCAACTGCGAGCTGTATATGCATACAATCCCAGATTGTTTGAAGAAAGAGCAAAAAACAGACGAAATGTAGTATTACAGTTGATGAACAATAGCGACTTCATATCAGACGAAGTTTATAGCAGCCTGATCGAAGAAGATATTCTCTTAAACTATCAACCCCCTTCCAGATCAGGCAGAGAGAGTCGTTATTTTGGAGAATATGTACGGCAACAAGTAGGCGATTGGATTGAAGAAAATGGTTATGACCTCTACTCAGATGGATTAGTGATCTACACAACTATCGACTCGAAGTTGCAACGACATGCTGAAACCGCAGTTCAAGAGAAGCTAGCAGAATTTCAACCCATTTTTCAGCGTGAATGGACCTCTCCTGGCGGTTCCTATATGAATCAGCTTTGGGAAGATTATCCTCAATTCTTGAGAGACTATATTCGTGAATCAGATCGATATAAAAATGGCTTTGCCAAGTATGACACAAATCAAGAATCTGTAGTATTTGAATATTTAATGGCGGATGAAGCCTATCTGGACTCCCTTAAACGAACCCGTACAAAACTTCAAGCCAGTTTTACAGCCATTGACCCCAATAATGGCCAGGTTTTGGTTTGGGTTGGCGGCTCTGATTACGGAGCTCAACAATTTGATCATGTTCACCAATCACGAAGGCAGGCTGGTTCTACCTTTAAACCATTTGTTTACGCAGTCGCCATTGATAATGGTTACATGCCCTATCACACTTTTTCAAAATATCCGATTAGTTTTATTGAACAAAGTGGTAGAATGTGGAATCCGAAGGATCCATCTGTTCCCAGTGGACCCGAAATGGTGCCTCTTCGTGAAGGACTTGCCAGAAGTCTGAATAATGTGACCGTTAGATTACTTCCTGAGATTGCCGGGGCTCCCGGTACCAACCGTGCTGCCGACTTACAGCCCGCAGCTAATAAAATTCGGGATATGGCATCCAATCTGGGTATTGATATGAGCCAGGCTCCGGTTTACCCATCTATCGCACTTGGAACTGCTGAAGTATCCCTGCTCGAATTGGTAAGTGCTTACACAACATTTGTTAATCAAGGAGTTCACATAGACCCAATTGCGATTTCCAGAATTGAAGATAAAGAAGGGAATGTTTTGGTTGAATATTTTCCTGAGTACAGCCAGGAAGCCATCAGCCCTGAAACCGCATATATCATGATTGATATGATGCGGGGTGTTATTAGGGGTGGTGCCAATTATCATGGTACCGGTGTTCGTTTGCGTAACGCCTACAACATCCAACAGGACGTTGCCGGAAAAACAGGGACAACTCAAAATAGCGCTGATAACTGGTTCGTAGCAATGATGCCCCATATTGTAATGGGTTCATGGGTTGGCGGTGAAGATCGGCGTATACGTTTTCCAAATACCCCCAATAGTATTGGACAAGGTGCCCGTACAGCCCTACCGATTGTCGGTGAATTTATAATGAACGCAAGCGCAGATCCGGATATTGAATGGAGTAAAGCACCCTTCTCACCCCCTCCCGGTTTTGTAATGCCGGAAAACCCTGCAAATGGCAGAGAAGGTACTGAATCAAGACGTGAACGAATTGGTTGGTAAACACCATAGATTTGTTTTCTAATTAGGTATCATCCCCTTCATGCCCCAATCTATGTGTCAATGATCCGGCCAATGATGATCAGATTTATCAACTATTTCTCAACAAGATGCACTCTATAAGTAAAATAGAACTTTTTAAAAAAACAGTTCTATTTTGCCCTCAATAACTACTATATTCCATCACTCATAAACATTGACATTCCGAACAGTCGGCGGTAATTTACAGAGTACTCAAAATGACTCAACTTTATGATTGAATTATACTATCCCATTTTCGTCTTATTGGGCACCGCAATTTTTCTTGCATTTGTTTTAATGTCCCTTTCAAGGGTTTTAGGACCATACAGACCCAATAAAGTCAAATTATCTCCCTATGAAAGCGGGATGGATCCCGTTGGTCAAGCTAAAGAAAGATATTCCATTGCATTCTACCTGGTAGCCATGGAGTTTATTGTTTTCGATCTTGAAGTTGTTTTTTTATATCCTTGGGCTGTTCGCTTAATGGATCACACAACAGGAACGTTTATGGCAATGGTTGTATTTATTGTAATATTGTTCATTGGACTGATATATACCCTGAAAAAGGGTACTCTCGACTGGGATATGAAAAAAATTAAATATGAAGCAATAAAAGAGTAACTATGGGATTAGAAAGTGCATTAGGGCAAGGTTTTTTAACTACTAAAATGGATACACTCGTGAATTGGGCTCGTTCCAATGCAGCGTGGCCAATGCCAATGGGTTTGGCCTGTTGTGCTATTGAAATGATGGCATTCGCAGGGCCACGTTACGATGCTGCCCGATTTGGCTCAGAAGTGATGCGTTTCTCACCCAGACAGGCCGATGTAATGATTGTAGCCGGGTGGTGCACCTACAAAATGTCACACGCAATTCGAAGAATATGGGATCAAATGCCCGACCCAAAATGGTGTATAGCTATGGGAGCTTGCGCTTCTACCGGCGGCATGCATCGTTGCTACGGTGTAGTTCAGGGAGTCGACAATTTCATACCGGTGGATGCATATATCTCCGGATGCCCTCCCAGACCCGATGCAGTGATCCACGCACTGATGAAGATTCAAGATAAGATAAAAACAGAGCACTCTGTGTTGCTCGATACTTAGTATTTATGAGCTTAAAACTAACCGAATCCCTGCAAAAAACAGTCGATTCCCTTTCTCAAACATTTGGTGAAAAGGTGATCGAAGTGTACCAATCATCCGGCGATACATTTATTTGGGTTGATACAGATTCAATCATTGAAATCAGTGCACACCTAAAAAATGAACTGCACTATATCTATTTGAGCGATGTTTTTGGTATCGATCGATACACAAGTGAAGAACGTTTTGAAGTTGTTTATAACCTACTTTCACTTAGAGATCAGACACGGGTTTTCATTAAGGTAAGGTGTGAAGAGGAGAATCCTGAAGTTGATAGCGTAACATCTATTTGGCCTGCTGCAAGTTGGCCCGAACGTGAAGTGTATGATATGTTTGGAGTAACATTCAGAAATCACCCTGATCTGAGAAGAATATTCCTCCCTGAAGATTTTCAATACTATCCGCTTAGAAAGGAATTTCCGCTGCTGGGCATTCCGGGATCTATCGAATTGCCAAGTACAACTCCGGACAGCGAATAAGAGTCTATTATGAAATTAACAGACATTCAAAATAAAGTTAACTCAACCTTTTTTAAGGAGCACCAAAAAAGGCTCTATCAAAGTCTTGAAGATAAACATACTACTATGGAGGAGTTGGATGACGGGGATCCGTTAACAACAAAGATGGTCCTCAATATGGGTCCACAGCACCCCGCAACGCATGGTGTGTTGCGGCTTGTCCTTCAACTGGATGGTGAGACGATTGAGAAGTGTAAACTGGATATCGGATATCTTCACAGAGGGGTTGAAAAAATTGCCGAAAATAAAACATACCAGGAGTTCATGCCATACACCGATCGTATGGATTATTTATCTCCTTACAGTAATAATGTAGCTTTATGTACCGCTGTTGAAAAAATTGCAAGTGTACCGGTGCCCGAAAGAGCCCACTATATCCGGATGATCGGATGTGAACTCGCTCGTATATCTTCTCACCTGCTTTGGCTCGGAACCATGGTAATGGATGCCGGTGCGATCTCATTCTTTATCTGGACTTTCAAAGAGCGAGAAAAAATCTATGATGTAATGGATCGTATTGCCGGACATCGATTCACTGTTTCTCATGCACGAATTGGTGGCGTCGCTAATGATCTTACAGATGAAGCAATGGGATCGATCAAGGAGTTCGTTGAGGCTTTCCCTAAAGAATTAAAAGACTATCATAAACTACTGGATAGAAATCGAATATTTTTCGAAAGAAATGAAGCTGTCGGAGTCCTGAAAACTGAGGACGCTATTGCTTCCGGTGCTACAGGCCCAATGCTCCGGGGATCCGGGTTTGGATTGGATATTAGAAAGGTATCTCCGTATCTGCGATATAGTGAAGTAGAATTTGATGTACCTACACGACTCGAAGGTGATAACCTTGCCAGATATTTCGTTCGAATGGAAGAGATGCACGAAAGCATCCGAATCATTAAACAATGTCTAAATAAATTACCATCCGGACCCATTCGTACCGACAACGCAAAACAAGCTTACCCATCCAAAGATGAAGTATATTACTCTATGGAAGGTATGATTCATGATTTTATGATGACGGATACCGGTATATGTCCACCCGATGGAGCCGAATGCTACCACGCTGTGGAATCACCCAAAGGTGAACTCGGATACTATATACAGAGTGATGGCACGGGTCATCCCTGGAGATTAAAAATTAATGCACCTTCATTTAAAAACCTGCAGGTACTCGAAAATTTACTGGACGGTGAAATGGTTGCAGATACAGTAGTTATCATCGGTGGCATTGACCCTGTACTTGGAGAAGCAGATAAATAAGACTATGGCATACGAATTTACAAAAGAAGACTTGAAAGAGATCGAAAAGATCAAATCACACTATCCTGAAGTGAAACCTGCAACCCTGCCGGTTTTATGGGTTGCACAGAATCGATTTGGTCATGTTGATCCGGACGTTCAACGATTAGTTGCTGAAACTTTGGAGCTTCCCGAAGCTCATGTTCATGGTGTAGCATCTTTTTATACTCAATATTATAAAGAGAAAAAGGGAAAGTACGTATTAGATGTTTGTACATGCCTGAGTTGCCAACTCTGCGGCGGATATGATATGCTTCATTATCTGGAAGAAAAATTAGGGATAAAAGAAGGAGAAACATCGGATGATGGAATGTTTACCCTGAATCAGGTGGAGTGTCTTGGTGCCTGTGGATACGCACCAATGCTTCAGATTACTAATGATAAATATGTAAATAATCTGACCTCTGAAAAACTGGACAATCTTGTGGATTCACTCAAAAAAGGTGAAGAACCGGGTTATGAAAAAATGGAAATGCCTCTTCGAAAGAATAATTAAGATATCATGAGTACTGTAGATTGGAAAAAATATGAGCCTGTTCTGATTCCGGATATCAAAGATCTCCACAAGATCGATGTATATGAAAAAAATGGCGGATATCAAGCACTGAAAAGCATTCTTACCGATAAGAAAAAATGGGCAGATCCGAAAAGCGTAGTCAATGAAGTAAAAGATGCCAATATCCGAGGAAGAGGTGGAGCTGGCTTTAACGCAGGTTTGAAATGGTCATTTATGCCTCCTGCTGATGGAGGCCCTCGATATCTTGCCTGTAATGGCGATGAATCTGAACCCGGGACATTTAAAGACCGTAAAATTTTTGAATATAATCCGCATCTTTTTATTGAAGGAGCTCTGATTGCAGCTTATGCAATGGAGATCACAACAATCTATGTATATATTCGCGGCGAATATCTGACTTACATCAAAATGATGGAAAAAGCGATTCAAGACGCTTACGACAAAGGATATATAGGTAAAAACATAGTTGACAGCTCATTTAGCGTTGATTTTTACGTCCACTCAGGCGCTGGTGCCTACATTTGCGGAGAGGAAACATCCATGCTAGAATCACTCGAAGGGAAACGAGGATATCCAAGAGTAAAACCACCATTTCCTGCTCAGAAAGGTTTATGGGGGCGCCCAACAACCATTAATAATATTGAAACACTCTCACATGTACCCGCCGTCATCAATCGGGGATCTGCGTGGTTTAAAAATATCGGATCTCCAACTCATCCCGGACCTATCCTGTATGGAATTTCAGGACATGTGAATAAACCGGGTGTTTATGAACTACCATCCGGAATACCGGTTTTAGATTTGATTAATGAAGTAGCCGGTGGAATACGCAATGGAAAGAAATTAAAAGCAGTGATTCCCGGCGGATCATCGACGCCAATTTTAAGAGCTGATCAATTGGAAGGAATTACAATGGATGCAGACTCCCTTCGAACAGTTGGCTCTATGCTGGGCACTGCCGGAATGGTTGTCATGGATGAGGATACAGATATGATAGATGTGCTTTGGAGAATTGCTCACTTCTATCACCATGAATCATGCGGACAGTGCACACCATGCCGCGAAGGAACCGGGTGGTTGGAAAAAATACTTCTTAAAATCAAAAATGGAGAAGGCGAAGTGAGAGATTTGGATCTTCTTCTGGATGTCACAACACAAATGGAAGGGCGTACGATTTGTGCACTGGCCGATGCAGCTGCATGGCCGGTACGCTTTACAATCAATCGCTTCCGTGATGAATTTGAAGCCAGATGCAAAAAATCGGTTCATGCTATAGCATGATGAATTAATCAATAATCAACAATCAGTAACCAATGCCTCAGGTAATTATTGACGATCAAACATACGAATTTGAAGGTCAGCACAAACTTCTTCAATTTATTCAAGACCTTGGAAAAGAAGTGCCTTTTTTCTGTTATCACCCATCCATGACCGCCCCCGCCAACTGCAGACAGTGCATGGTTAAAGTGGGTCAGTTCGTTAAAGATCGCGAATCAGGTGAGTATGAACTTGATGACGATGGGAAAAAAGTGATCCGTTGGTTCCCAAAATTACAAACATCTTGTAATATTGATGTTTCTGACGATATGATTGTTCACACTCAAGAAACGGATGAACTTGTTCGTAGAGCTCAAAAGGACAATTTGGAATTAATATTGATCAATCACCCTCTTGATTGCCCAATTTGTGACCAGGCCGGTGAATGCCCTCTTCAAATTCAAACCTATAAATATGGCCCTGAAGGCAGCCGATTTGAAGTCAAAAAAGTACATAAGCCTAAACGTGTAGTACTGGGGCCCAGAGTTATTTTGGATGCAGAAAGATGCATCAACTGTACCCGATGCACGAGGTTTACTGAAGAGATTAGTAAATCACACCAGCTTACCATCACCTCCAGAGGTGATGAAAACTATCCCACAACGGCACCCGGACGAGAATTTAATGATCCTTATTCACTTAATACAGTCGATATCTGCCCGGTTGGAGCGTTAACATCCGCGGATTTCAGGTTCAGGGCACGAGTTTGGGAAATGAATCAAACACCCAGTATCGATATCTCAAACGGTAAAGGTTGTAATGTCGATCTTTGGACTCGTGATAATTTAGTACTTCGTATAACTCCCAGATATAATGGTTATGTGAATGACCATTGGATGCCGGATGAAGGTCGCGAAGCATATAAAATATTTAATGAAAATCGTATCTCAAGACCCCTCCAAAAACTGGATGGAGAACAAATACTCTCCTCTTGGAATAACGCGATAGCAACATTCAATGAACAGATTGAATCCAGAGATAAAAAAGAGATTCTCTTTATCGGGTCACCCCATGCCTCAGTTGAAGAAAATTACTCATTGCAACAGTTTGCAAATCTGATGGGTATAAATGACGTCGTATTTACCACACATACAGAGAGCGGTAAAGGTGATGGTTTTTTATTAACTGACGATCTGGCTCCAAATACAACCGGTTGCCGATTACTGGATCTTAATGAACTGGATCAAAAAGAACTTAAAAACCGCATTAAAAAAGCGACTTTAATCGTCTTGGTAAACGATCAGTTCATTGACAGAGAACTGTTTTCCGCTTCAGATGTAGATAGTAAATACCTCATTTCATTTGCAACGAATCTATCAGAAACTACAAAGATTTCTGACCTGGTTATACCGATTACAACGGCAGCTGAACATGCCGCTTCTTATGTAAATGTAGATGGTAGAATTCAACGTACTATTCCGGCTAAAGAGACCAAATACTCAAATCGAAGTCTTAATCTTGAAATGTCTGTTGGTCGACTGGATCGATACGGAACTGATTTTGATAACTGGGTGTCAGAGGATAATAAAATTGATTGTATACCCCTTTGGAATTTTATCACTGAAGTTGCAAATGCTTCAGGATTAGAGCTCTCTTTTGAAGATGAACGCTCAATCATCAGTGAAATCTCTGCTAAAGTGAAAGCTTTTGAAAATGTCAGTTATGATCGAATGGATGCAGAGGCGGGCATTCAACTTTCACTTAACAGTACAACCGAAAAATCAAAGGTTAAATAAATCTGCAATATCGGTTATATTCACTTAAACGATATGACAACGAAACGATTAAAACGAACTAAACGGGATGACTGAAGTTACTGTTACATCATTTATTGTACTTGGAACAGCACTGTTTATGCTCCTTAATTCAGCGGCTATAGCCGTCTATGCAGAACGAAGAGTCGCAGCATTTATTCAAAACAGAGTCGGTCCGAATCGGGTTGGGCCTTTTGGGCTCTTACAACCGATAGCAGATGTGGTCAAATTACTTCTCAAAGAGGACGTAACCCCTACTGATGGAAGTAGATTTATACATACAATAGCTCCGATGATCCCCGTAATTACCGCTCTTATGACTGTTGCTGTAATACCGTTCGGCGAAGGGCTCTATGCAACGGATATTAATGCCGGGGTACTCTATCTATTAGCTGTTGCATCCATTAGTGTGTACGGTGTCACCTTGGCCGGGTGGGCTTCAAACAGCAAATACTCTCTTTTAGGCGGATTACGCGCCGCTGCTCAGATGATAAGTTATGAATTACCACTCGGAATGGCCGTTGCCTCTGTTGTCATTTTTGTTGGATCTCTCAGTGTAGTTGATATTGCTGTTGCTCAGGAAAATTGGTGGTTCGTATTTTTAAACCCTGTGGGTGCAATTATCTTCATCATCGCTGCCTTTGCTGAAAGCAATAGAACACCATTTGACCTTGTTGAAGCTGAACAAGAATTAGTGGGTGGATTCCATACAGAATACAGCTCAATGAAGTTTGGAATGTTCTTTTTGGCTGAGTACATGCATGTCGTGATAAACTCAATGCTGATGGTCACCTTTTTCTTTGGAAGCTACCACCTGCCATTTGCAGGTTACTGGTTACCGGAGCTCACTCCACTACTGAAAGGAGTACTTGATATCTCCGTATTTGTCGGTAAAACTGCCTTTTTCGTCTTCCTGTTTATATGGGTTCGATGGACAATTCCAAGATTCAAATATAATCAGGTGATGAAATTAGGATGGTCCCGACTGCTGCCTATCAGTATCCTTAACTTTCTGATTATTGCAGCTGTGTTATTCTTCTTTTTTAATGGTTAATTTTAGCATCTCAAGAGTAGAAGCAAATCAAATACAGCTCCGAAAATGGCGTCTTTCGGTTTGATGCATTGATATCTGATTTAATTGAAATTAGTAGAGTAATTGCAGTCTTAATCAACACTCAATCCCCTTCTGGTGACTAAATGCGTCACATCCGGTTCGCCACCACGATATTGCCGATATAGCGACATTGCATCCTCACTTCCTCCCCTGGATAGGATATTTGCTCTATAATGATCACCATTCTCACGAGTTAACCCTCCATTTTCCCTCATGAACGCAAAGGCATCAGCTGCCAATATTTCACTCCATATGTACGCATAATAGTTTGCAGAGTATCCTCCCGAAAAGATGTGTGAAAAATAGGGCGACTTATATCTTGGGGGTACAACATGCCAGTCCAGATTATGTTTCACCAATGACGCATTCTCAAAAGCCTCCACATCATTTGGTATCTCATCTCTGGAAAGTAGGTGCCACTCCATATCTACCAACGTTGCACCTAAATACTCATAGGTATCAAATCCTTGATTAAAATCTCTGGCAGCTATTACACGATCAAGTAGATCTTGTGGAATTTGTTCTCCGGTCTCATGATGAATGGCATAATTTTGCAGTACATCCGGATGAATTGACCAATCCTCTTCAAATGTAGATGGAAACTCGACAAAATCTCTGGGTACAGATGTTCCTGAATGAGATGGATACTCCACATCTGAAAAGAGCCCATGTACTGCATGACCCATTTCATGGAACATCGTCGTCACATTGTCAAAACTGATTAAAGCCGGTTCTCCTTCTGCAGGAGGTGTGATATTAAGTACATTTATAATTACCGGTTTTTGTCCCAGTAAATGCGATTGTGATACAAATGAACTCATCCAGGCTCCGCCTCTTTTTGAATCACGACTAAAATAATCTGCATAAAAAAGTCCAAGTTGTGTCCCATCATGGTCAAAAACATCAAATGTTCGTACTTCCGGATGGTATAGTGGCAGGTCAAATCTCTCCTCAAACGTAATGCCATATAATCGATTCATTGCATAGAACACCCCATCTTTTAATACTCTGTTCAGTTCAAAGTAAGGTCGCACTTCTGATTCATCAATGTCATATTCTGCCTTCCTTACTTTTTCTGCATAAAACTCCCAATCCCAAGGTTGTAGTTCATCATCAATACCATCTTCTCTCATCATCTCAATAATCAGCTCTGCCTCAGATTCTGTATTTGATACGACAGCCGGAATCAAATCACTCAGCATAGATAGCACATTTTGAGGTGATTGAGCTGTTTGAGGCTCTAGTGCAAACGTTGCATAATTTTCATATCCAAGGAGTTCCGCACGTTCAGCTCTCAATTGAGTCAACTCTAGAACAATGGGTCTGTTGTCGATACCCCCATCCTCACCGACACCACGATATGCAGAAGCTTCCCATATTTCTCTTCGCAGTTCACGGTCATTCAGACTCGATAAAATTGGAACACGAGTCGTGTTTGTAATATTCAATAAGTACATCCCTTCATGCCCCCTCGATTCTGCGGCTTCCTTTGCAGCAGCTATTCGATCTGCACTTAATCTATCCAAACGATCCATATCTTCGATTACAACTGCACGTTCTCTGGTCAGGGCTAATAAATTTTCTTGAAATTGAGTCGTTAAGGTGGAAATACGCTCATTAATTTCACGCATTCTCACCTGCTCAGTATCACTTAGCATGGCTCCCGACCGCACAAAATTCCGATGAGTATCCTCAATGAGTTTTACAGCAGTGGCATCCAGATTCAGTTCATCTTTTCGGTCGTAGAGAGTAACTACACGTTCAAAAAGATCCCGATTCAACCTGATATTATCAGAGTGAGCTGCAAATAAAGGTGCAAATTCAGACTGTAACTGTTGAATCTGCTCATTGGTATGCGCAGATGTTAGATTTGAAAAAACACTTCTTGTTCGATTTAAAAGTTCTCCGGACCTCTCCATCGCGACAATCGTATTATCGAAATTAGGATCTTCCGAATTGGAAGCGATCTCTTCAATCTCTTCAAGTTGATACTCCATACCGTCAAGAAATGCATTCCGAAAATGATCCACCTTAATTACATCAAAATCCGGTGCTTCAAAGGGTAGTGAACTTGGAGAATAAAATGGGTTATCTGCCATCCGGCCCGGGTCTTTACATGCTGTAATCATTATTATGAGTCCAAAAAGTAGTAGGGATAAGGTTTTCATTTATTAGTTATTTAATTGAATCATTGAATTCATTATTGAATAATTTTCAATAGGTTTAGATTTGATTAATCTTCCGGATAAATAGATTTTTTAGCCGCTAACAATGTATTTTTCATTAACATTGCAACAGTCATAGGACCCACTCCTCCCGGCACCGGTGTTATCCAGCTTGCCTTATTCTTTAAGCCTTCAAAATCGCAATCACCAACCAGTTTGTATCCTTTTTCAGTGGTTTCATCCGCAATACGGTTGATTCCAACATCAATGATAACAGCACCTTCTTTTACCATTTCAGCTTTGATCAGGTTGGGTTGACCGGCTGCAACAACCAATATATCTGCTCCAATGGTATGTTGAGTAAGATCTTTTGTGTATTTATGGCAGATGGTTGTGGTAGCTTTGCCTTCAGAATTCTCTCTCGATAACATCGTTGCCATCGGTGATCCAACAATATTACTCGCACCCACAACAACAGCGTGTTTACTTTTCACCGGAATACTGTAATAACGGAAGAGTTCGAAAATACCGGCCGGTGTACACGATTTAAATGTTGGCTGATCCACCGTGAGCCTTC
>Ga0222673_1000137_pt1 | contig 44089 bp, 56 predicted proteins | sample AntAcemetagen801_FD_179845 | JGI IMG/M metagenome (GOLD analysis project Ga0222673, IMG submission 179845) | Saline water microbial communities from Ace Lake, Antarctica - #801 | ecosystem: Environmental > Aquatic > Non-marine Saline and Alkaline > Saline | place: Antarctica: Ace Lake...
TGGAGAGTGAATAATATGGGAGTACCTGACCACTCAGTTAGAGGTGGTTGGAGAAAACAAACTGGTTATAACATGCCTGGGATGTCTGACATTCTCGGTATTTTTAATGGAAAATTTCTAGCTATTGAAGTTAAATCACCTCAGAGAATTAAAAGAGTCTCAGAAACACAGCAGGATTTTATAGATAAAGTGATAGAAGAAGGAGGGATAGCTTTTGTTGCTGGAAGTTGGGAGGATGTGGTTAATAATATTGAATTAGCGGGATGAAAGAAATAAAAAAATGTAGTTTTTGCGGAATTACTGAAAAAGAAACTAGAATAGTTCTTTTCAAATATAAAATATTACTTTGTAATCGACATCGGCAACAACTAGAACAACACGGTAGATTTATAAGAGGGCAGGGTGATGAAAATAAAATAATAGTTGGTAAAAATTTTTCTAAACTTGAGGTTATAAATAGAAAATTTGAAAAAACAATCGGATTGATTGATAATGATGACGTTGAGAGAGTCAGAAAAGTTAAATGGTTTAAACAATGTAATTATATTAGAGGTTATAAAAATGGGAAAAAGTTTTTTTTACATCATTTTATTATTGGTAGAAAGAAGGGGCTGATAGTTGACCATATAAATTGTAATAGTTTAGATAATCGAAAAGAAAATTTAAGGCACGTTACTTATACTGAAAATAATTTAAATAATAAAGTAAGAAAAGGGGTTTCTTGGGATAAAAGAACGAAAAAGTGGCAAGCGGTCTTATATTTTAAAGGTAAGAAACATTGGTTAGGAAGATTTAAAAAAAAGGAAGATGCTTGGGCGGCTCGTAAAAAAATTGAGAAAAAACTATGTATAATATGCCAAAATCATTAAGGGAAGCGTTATCGAAAGACGACTATTATAGGAGGTGTGTCAGGGGTGTTTTAGGTTTTAGTAGTGAATGCGAGGGAAGAATCACATGGGAACATGCCATCTACTTTGCTGGTAAACAGGTTCAGGAGCGTTGGGCGATAATTCCACTATGCGAATACCACCACAACATTGGGAAATGGCAGAACAACGGGGCGATAGATAAGAGAAAGAACGAGTGGGTAGCTTTAAATCGGCTATTCCATTTACCAGAGAAGGAATTTTTAGAAATGGAAGTTAAATATAAAAAAGCTTTCCTAGAATGGAAGCGAAAAATTACTTTTTTAAATAAACTATATGGAAGCTACAAAGGAGACCGTAAAAAAAACGCTAACAGCGACCTCTCTTAAAAATGATGCTAGAAAGGCTTATTATAGTAATAAAGTTGATAAGTTTTTGGCGAAAATACTTGAAAAAGAGTCTGATGTTAATGAATTGTCTAAAATTAAAGATTGGTTTCATGAATTTCAAGAGGAAGAAGAGAAAACATTAGGAGAGTTTAAGGACTATTTGCCTAAAACTGATAAAGCCCCGACTTCGGAGGAGCTGTTCGATAAGATTACCCCAGAGATTCAAGCGAAAACTGATATTTGGGTAGAAGAAACCGAAAGAACTCTCAAGATGTGTGTAGAAGTAGCTAGAAAACAGAGGGATAAAATTCAGAAGGGAGAATACATTGATTCAAAAGAGATTCTAAACTTAGGGCTGTCATTCTTTCTCGATGAGCTTTGGTTCAACGACCTTATGTCTTATAGAGAGGTTCTGTATAAGAAGAAAATCATTGAATTAATTGACGGTTACAACATATCTAGGAGAGAGGCTCAAGATAGGGCTGAAATAACTTCTGAATATTTTGAATACATTAAGATTAAGAGGAAACTTGATACTTTAGGTGAAATAGCAATTTATGCTAAGAAGTACCAGGAAACGTTCAAGTAGTTCTTTTAAAGGAGGAAAAGATGGGCAAATATCGCAGGGCTAAACTGACTAGAGGTTGTTGTGATTGCGGTAAACCAGCTTATATTCCTTGGCGTGATTATAAGTTTTGTTATGAGTGTTGGCATATTTTCCAAAAATCTCTTATGGAGGTATTAGCAAATGAACGAGAAACAGAAAGAAAAGAAGAGGAAAAGAAAAGAGCGAGCAACTTCATTAAACAGTCACCATATTTTACCTTCTAGTCGAGGAGGGGACAAAAACGGGGATAATATGACAAAGGTCAACATCTTCAAACACCGTGACTATCACCAACTTTTTTATAATCTGACACCAGATGAGATAATTATTTTTTTGGTAAATTATTTCTGGAAAGGTCAGACAAAATGGGTGAGGATAGCTTTGAAAAAATTAGATGAGGTCTAATGTTGTTTTGGAGGGAACAACGATTCCCTCCAACAAAAGACAATTACAACTTTAAATATAATCAGGAATGAGAGAGACACGCTTAACGACAGAATCGACTAACTAATTAAATAAAACTATTAAACGATTTCAAGCCATTTTAACAATAGTAATAATGATTATATTTCTATTCGGAGTAGTTAAAATTGTTAAAAGTATAAATAGTATAGAGCTAGTGCCTCGTTGTTGGGGTTGCGACGTTAAATTTAATTAAAATTTATGGAGATAACTCACGTTTCAGATAAAAAAGACAAGTATTGTAACTGCGTTTTCTACGCCAGAGATAAAGTTCCTGGATTGCCGACTGGGCTAGTGACGCTTGTTGATAAGGAAAACATTATAAATTCTCAAGACCCTCAGAAAGGCGACGTTGCTATAATGGCTATTGGAGATTATGGACATGTTGGGGTTGTTAAAAGTATTATGTCTGATAGTCGGATTGAGATTAACGAAGCTAACTATAAATCGTGTCGTAAGACCGTCAGGAACGGTACAGAGAGGGAAATGTCTATTATAGGATATTGGAGTCCAGACCCGCTCTCAAATAAGAAGGAGGAGATTATAGAGGCTTGTGAGCATTTAAAAAAATTAGTAGAGCGATTATGATAAGAGTAATTTCAAAAGAAAACTATAAAAAAACCTTAAAAACTTTAGAGGACGAGATAGAAAACAAAAAGAAAATTTTTCAAGGTAGCCCTCTCACTTTGGATAAGGAGTTATTAAAAATAGAGAACTGCATTGCTTTTGTTAAGCTGGTTTATATCAATAATAGAGAACTCAAAAATCAAAAGAGTTTGTTTTGGTCTTGACAATAATTTGATAGTTTGTTATGTTGTTACTAAGTAATTTTAATCTATTTAAAAAGGAGTGCCTATGACTTTATTACTTTCAGCTCTTTCAATTTTTATTTTATGGGGAGTAGGGAACAAGTGGCAATGGATTTGGTGGATTGGTATTGTTAATCAAGGTATTTGGTTTTGGTTCATTTATGACACAAAATTTTACGGCTTAATTCCAATGCACATCTTTTATTTAATAATGTATATAATAAATTTAAGGAAATGGTCAAAAAGCGAAAAGGACAATTCAAGGAAGTGGCAGGTTTGTCAGGAACAATCAAACTAGAAAAGGGGAAAATTATGAAAACTAGAGAATTTGTTAAACTTTGGTCAACTTCGATTGAACTTGAAACCAAATTAGGAACAAAGACTGGCTATTTGATTGAAGACCCTATGGGACTTCCAGGGAATATTAAGAGGATGATTTTTGACGATTTCTATCCAGTTGCATTATCCGCTTTTAACCAAAACAAATCTCTTCAGTTTGAAGAGGACGTTTATCATCATTTGTTTGATGTTGACGGATTGGTTCTAGTTTTTCACGAAAACGTGGAATACAGGAACGACAAAGAGTGTGTTGAAAAAGGGATAGCTTTCAGAACTTTCACTACATTTGAAACTCCATACGGAGAAGCGATGTATATTGAGGGAACGGCGGTTGACCCCAATTATCACGGATATGGTTTTTATCAATCATTAACAAAAGGAACTGTGGACGGAAAGATGTTTGTTGCTTCCCGAACTCAAAACCCCGTTGTTATAACTGCTTTAAGTTCAATTTTCGGTAAAGTAGCTCCGATTACAAACAAACCAACAGAGATGGATATTGTGGTCGGCGAAGCACTAGCCGAAAAACTAAAAATGGAGAATTATGACAAAGAAGAAATGATTGCAAAAGATTTTTATGGGAAAGCGTTAAACGGAATATTGCCTAAAATCGACAACGATATTAAAAAGGCGATGTATAAGAAAATTGACCCATTGAAAGGAGATTGTGTCATTGCTGTCTGTGAAGTCTAAAATACGGGGAAGATGACCAACATCATCTTCCCCCTTAAACTCGAATATAAACTATATTTTAATAAATAAATCTGTGAAAAATGAGAAAAATCAAGAGTAAAGCAGAGTTGACATTCGCCGATAAGGCTTACAAAACAACTCGGTTGGATTATCGTTATACCCAAGATAAAATTATGGATATGATGGGTCAAATTGGTATTCTAAAAGTTAGGATTGAAGAAGAGGGAGAAGATTATGTGTTAGAATTTATGGCTAAGTTGCGACACAACGAAGCGGAAAGGCTAGTTAGAATGAATTTACCTCATACACCAGAGTTAGAGGACACTATTAAACAGGCTCAAAATAAGAAGAATGTCTTATTTAGGGTTCTTTTTTATCACTTGAAAGATAAGTTTATTGCTATTAATCGAGGTCTTAAAGAGTTCGAGGAAGAGTTTTTGGCGGATTTAGTCGTTGAAGATAATGGGGAAATGAAAAGATTAGGAGATATTATCGTGCCAAAATATAAGAATATGCTCAAACAAGGAGATAGGGCTATTTTCAAAATTAAAGAAGGCTCAAAACAATGATAGACAATAAAGATGTAGCTCGGATTTTCAAAACTTTTCCAACTTTGACTTTGAGGGAACAAAAAATAATTAAATGTAGATGTGGTTTTTATGACGGTATCCCGAAAACTTTGCTAGAAGTCGGAAGAAAGTTTGGGATAACTATGGGAAGAGTTAGACAAATTGAGGAAACCGCTTATAGCAAAATACTTGTGGCAGTAAATGGTATTTGTTTAGAGTTAAAAGCTAATATTTTAAATGTTTTAGAGATTAATGATTTAAAAATTTCTGATGTTGAAAAAATGAGTAAAACTGAATTTTTAATGTTAGGTGGAATTGGGGAAAGTTTCCTTGCGGAAATGGAACGATTTTTGGAAAGTCGAGGCAAAAGTTTCACAGATAAAAGCTATAAATTTGATAAATAATATTAAACAATGAAAGGACTAATCGTTAAAACTGACGGAGGGGAAATTAAAATGAGTGTTTTAGACGGATATTTAGTTATCGGTGGCGAAGCTGACAAAGTTGTGAAGACTGAACCAGTCAAACCAGTCTATGCACCCAAGCGGGGAGCTGTTCTTGGAAGCAAAAGGCAACCAGAAGAACCAGGGGCTAATCTTATTTGCCGAGGTTCAAAAAGAAAATGGAGTAAGCCTGAATTGATTAGGAGACAAAAAGAAGCAGTTGAGCAGAACAAAAAAACTAGACCTCATATCTGTAAAGATGGTACAATTAGATACCAGAGGAATAAATTTTTTGATGAATCCAAAATTACAGAAGAAACCCAAAAGAGAAGCAACCTTGCGACCGAAGCCTGGAAAAAGAGAGAAGAAAAAGAAAATATGGGTGGTAAAATTATCGAGGCTGATGTTGAGGAGGCTGAATCAATTTTAGAAGAAGCAGAGGTTACACCTGTTGAAGTGGTGGACAAATATGAAGGGTTAGCCAAACTTAACCAAGACATTGAGGAAAGGAACGAAGAGTATAATAAAAATTAAAATAATAAAAATGCCCGATAAAAAATATTATGACACTAAGAAAAAAGAAGAAGTTACCTTACCAAGCGACTATTTCGTCTGTAATAGGTGTTTATCTTCCGAATTTGCTTATGAGGAGAATTATTTGTTCGTTTCTGGCGAGAGTTCTAAGGAGTTTAAACAAACCTGTCTGAAGTGCGGGGAGGTCTTCCTAACTGATAGAAAATATCAGGAGGAGTGTCCGAATAGATTTATCTTAGCGACCGAGCGAGCTGAAAAGATTGAAAAGTTGACCGAAGCTAGAGCGACAGCATTGGATACTAAAATGCTAAATAACGAACGAGAAAAATTATTAAGAGAAAGCAATGCCCAAAAAAAAGTTGAGAGAAATGAAGACTGAAAGTAATGTTTATATTGTTACTGAAGAAACTGACATTTTAAATTTTGTTACTAAATCAGCCACGAAGGAACAACGGCGACATTTTAATATTGGCGACATTTATATCAACGGAGCAGTTTGTAAAAGTTGTGGAGATTTTATTAGAAGTAAAAACCGACACGACTATAAACAATGCAGTTGCGGAAAAGTTATTGTTGATGGTGGTAGTTGGTATTGCAAAAGAGGAGGTGAAGAGAAAGACCGAATCGAAGTAATTGAAAATTTTTACGACTAGCTATGAAAACTAAAGAAAAGTTAGAAAAAATTAGAAAGGTAGCTAGATATTTGGGCTTATGTTCTTCTTGTTTTAGAAGGGAAGCGAGAGAAGGGTTTTTAACTTGTGAAACTTGCGGTAGGAGTAGCAGTAATCCAAGAAAAAGATTCCTTAGAGGCGAGAGGGCTAAAAAATGGCGGGCGAAAGGTCTTTGCCATAGGTGCGGGCGAGTTAAGATAGACGAAAGCTTTGCAACTTGTGAAAAATGCAGGGCGAGACAGAAGCGATATAATCAGGAAAGCAGGGATAGGAAATTATATGCACTTGACAATAAACTGATAATAAACTAATCTTGTAATAGGTTAGTTTTTTATTATTAAGCCAAGCCAATGAGCCAATACGATTTATCAAAACTTAAAAGGGAGGATTGGGAGGAGCTAAGAAAAGCCTATAAGCTTTTAGATATTTTTCTAAAGAAAAATTTTCACGAGAGAGAAATCCCGATTTATGATTTGATTGTTAAAATTAGAAGAGTCTTTAAAAATTAAGCCAAGCCAATGAATAAAAATGATAATTCCTTATGGTTCGAGAACTGGACAACTAAAGAATTAAAGCAAGAAGCTATAAACTATGACGAACTAATAAATATTGGTTGTTATGGTACTAGCGATGTTAGGATTTTGGAGGGAATAATGGCAGAACTTGATAAAAGAGGAGTTGAAAGCAAGAGAGTTTTAAAATTTTAAATAAAATCTATGGAGAAAAAAGCTGAGGCAGTTAAAAAAACATTTAATAAAAAGAGAAAAATTAAGATTGGATTTTCTGAGTCTGATATTTCAGATTTACAGAACGGCGGGAATTTTGACTGGACTTTTGACGATGTTGACGTCCATTTATTCAATGAAGACACCGAACCAGAAAAAATGGAGGATTAAGAACTAATATTTAAAAGTGAACGAAGCTAAAGCAGATGTGATTATTTTCTTGGTGATTTTTGGGGTTTTTATTCTAAGCTATATTTTATGAAAAAAATTAAGATAAAATGCACCCATTGTGGAAAAGTTTATATTTATAAAACAGATGAGTTCAATACTAATTTTCACGATTTAGAATGTAAATATTGTAAAAAGGATATAGATAGTTGCGGTGTAGAAGTTTAAAATTAAAGTAAGATTATGAATGAAAAAGAATTTAAAAAGGAGTTTAAAAAAGAGTTTGGGGTTAGAATTGATGTTGACTATGAAGACGCTTTTAAATTTTTGTGTCTTATAGAGGGAGAGTTGATATTTGAACTTCACGAGTCAGATTTTGGAGGAGGAGATGTTGTTTATCAAGCTAGAACTGGAATTGAAAAAAGAGGAAAATATTATTCAATAATTTTCAATCACGAGTTTATTTTTGATTTAAGTGAGTATGATGTGGAGGAATTGTGGGAATTAGTTGAAAAAACAGAATTTCAAGCGGGAGAAGTTGAAGAAATTTTTAATCCAACTAAAACTATCAAAACTGCCTTTAGTTAAAATGATATTCAGAGGTTAATGGAATTTAGTGTTGATAGTTTATTATTATCAAAGACAAGGCATTATAGTCTTGTCTTTTTTATTTACTCTTGACAATAATAATGTAATAGTTTAGAGTTGAAATATAATAAATTAAAATGCCAAGATGTTAATGTATAAGAAAAAAGTTGTTGAGGAAAAACCAAGACTGGAAATTAGTTATGATGAAATGGTTGAAAGTCCAAGAGATTGGAGTAATTTGGGGTATTTTATAACTTGTGATGGTAATTATTCTAGTCCAGATAATGTTTTTGAGGGAGAATTGAGAGATTGGATAAAAGAAACTGGTCAAGAAGTTGCAAGTCAAGATGAACACATCAAAGTAATTAAAGATTGGTTTAAATTAAATACTGATGAAAAAGTTTTAGAAATATACCCGATAACAAAATATGAACATTCGGGGGTTTCTTATAGTTTGGGCGATAAATTCGGGTTTGATTATTCTAACAATGGTTTTTATATAATAACCGATAAAACTCAAAAAGAAGTTGGAACTGATAAAAAAGATTTTGAAAAAGTTATTGGAAGTGAGTTAGAAATTTATAATAAATATTGTAATGGAGAAATTTATAGATTTTATTTGCACGATAAAGACGGAGAAGAAGAGGATAGTTGTTGCGGTTTTTACGAAGTTGAAGATATTAGGGAATGTTTGCCTAAAGAATTTAAAGATGAGGATTTAATGGACTATTTTGTTTATAATTAAATTAAAGTAATGGAAAAAAGAACACCAAAAACAAGAGAAGAGGCAACTCAATATGCTATTGATTGGCAATATTGGGCAAGTGAACAAAATCCTATTGGAGCGAAAGCAGATAAATGCAAGTTATATCAAATCGATATGATAGTATGGCAAGGAATTTTTGAAGAATTAGCTGATAAATTTGATTTAAATGAAGAGTTTAGAGAAAATGGAATAATTTGATAAAAAGAATTAAAAGCAAGGCTTAACGGTCTTGTTTTTAATTTACTATTGACAATAATAAGGTAATGTTTTATAGTTATAATATAACTTATTAAAACGCCAAGATGAAAAGCGATAAAAAATTATTAGAAGTTTACAATGAGGCGAAAGGCGATAATGAATATTATCAATTTGAGAGATTTAAAAGCGATGTTAAGGACTTTTTAAAAGATATTAAAAATTATAAGGTTATTTGCTCGATGACTGTTTCAAGGAGCGGAATGACACGACATTTCAATTTTGATAGTTATAATATGCTATTGAATATCTGTTATAACCAAAAAAATAATTGGGGAAACGTAAGGGTTGGGGGTTGTGGTATGGATATGTTATGGCATTTATTATTTAGCACTTGCGAAAAAGTTGAAACTAGAGGAAAGCTCGACAAGTATTATTTAAATTCAAGATGTAGCCATCAAAAAATATTATAATTAAACTTAAATAATGGATAAGTTTAAAAATAAAGTATTTTGTATTAGTCAAGGCGAAAAAGAATTTTTTTTATTTGTTTCAACTTGTTTATTTATCGGCTTGTTGTTGCTTATAATTGACAAAATTGTCAAGTCTTCTTTTATTTGCTATTGACAATAATAAAGTAATAGACTATAATAAAAATATAATTTATTAAAACGCCAAAATGCAACTTAATTTAAGCACAATTAAAAATGTTTATAAGTCTGAAATTGTAGAGATTGAAACATTAGAGTTAAAAGGTTATAAATTGATTAAAGAATATTTTGTTGATAGTTCTCAATTGGGGCTTGAATATGAGCCAGCCTTGACAAAATGTCAATTTGATAAGGAATTAGAGATAGATTTAAAAAAAATAAATAAAACTGTTTATAGTTTTATAATTAATGAGGGTCAATTTCAAGTTTATTTAGGATTATTTTCTAAAAGTAAAACAGAAAATAAAACTATTGCAAGGAATACGCTAGAGATTAAGACCAAAGACGGGTTTAAGATAAGATTATACAACACAAACATTATAGAAAAGACTAAAGACGGTTATATTTTAAATTCTGGAGGTTTTCAAACTGATACGACAAAAAGTAGAATAAACGACAATTTACCGATTGGTTATAAAGTTTTTCAAAAAGATTATGATTGGTTTATTCAAACACCTCAAAAAATAGTTGAATTTAAAGACAATATTTTAATTAAAATTTAAAAGAATATAAGGGTTTAGGGTATAAATAATTAGTTGATTTTCTTTTATTGTGCTATAATATAGTCAATGGATAAGACTTTTAACAGTCTAAAAACGGCTTAAAACTCAAAACAAGGGGGTAAAAATGACTAGATGTAAAGAATGCGGAAGTTATGAAGTGAAAATGGTTGGGGATTATGTGGTTGGATTAAACAGAAAATCAATAATATTTAGTGATTTACTAGATTATAAATTATATAAATGTATTGATTGCGGAAATTCTTTTCCAGTTAAACAGTCCATTGTTATACACGACTTTCCAGCGGTTAAGTTAAAAGCATAGTTTAAAGAACTACAAACAAACAAGGAACTAAAAAGCCTTGTTTTATTTTGGGCGGTAAATGTCAATTGAGATAGTTTAATAGTTATTATTAGTAAGTAAATAGTTGTAATGGTTATTTTTAATTAATGTAAATGTTTGTTTTAGTTGTTTGTTATTGGTTTTGATAGTTGTTTTTTTGTTTATTGGTTGTTTGCTAGTGGTTTACTGACCCTTAAATGGTTGGTTTATTGAGTAATATTGGGGCGGAAAGGTCTCAAAACAAGGCTTTTTAGTGAAATTATAAAAAAGGGAATTGACAAAAGATAGGTTATAGCGGTAGAATACAGGGACTAAGCCCTTGTTACCCTTAACACTAGCAAGTAGTAGGCAATAGCCCAGTAGTAGCCAGCACCAAGCCACTACTACCACACCCACCACCACACACCACCACCAACATAAGCGGGCTAAGGCTGAAACCCCCACCCCTATACACACACACACCAACACACCCATCTAGCAAGAGCCAAGCTTTTATCTAAGGTAAGGGCATAAGGACACTAAACAAAAAGTTACCACCACGACAATACCGAACGACCCCCCGCCCCCCTTCCTGGAAAAGAGTTACTTGTCCCCTCACCCCAAAAACTACCTCTAAAAAGCCAAAAAACGACTATCCACCTAAAATTTTTCTATATTATTAAAAGGGAAAAAATATAAGAGGTTTTGTCAGAGAAGTTAAAAAATTCCTCAAAAAATCACCGAGAGATTTTTCAAAAAAGAGGATACCTTAGGGAAATAAAAAAATTAGAAATATTACCATATAATTATCAAGTATGCCCAAGCTAAAAGTCGAAAAAGCGTTAGATAAGCTAAAAAAGGTCAAATTGGATAAGAATGGGAAAGAGATTTCAGCCAAGTTAGGGAAGAGGGGGAAGGATAAAAAACCCCGAATATTTAAAAAAGCCTCATACGATGTAAATTATTGGTTGGCTACCCTGAAAATGGTTGCTGGAAGATTGGATGAATATTTAGAGGGAGAAGAGGTTTTAGAATATTATGCGAATTTAGTTACTGGAAGTGGAAGACATCAGAAGCTGACCCCACACGATATTTCTAAGAGAGGGATTGAATATTTCCATTTCGTATTAGAGATGAACGGAAGCATGACAGTTTACGGTCTGGCTCTGCATTTAGGAGTAGATGTTGCAACTTTGATGAGAATGGAAAGGAATACCAAAGATAAACAGAATTATGTCACAGGCGTTTACAGACCTATCGTAAAAATATTAAAGTCGTTAGTAGGTTTGTTCCACGAGACTATGGGAAACGATAAAATCAACCCGAATTTCAATATGTTTGTTCTAAAGGCTCTCAGGAATGGATTTGAGGAGAGAGTCGAAGTAGAAGTTTCAGCCCCAGAAGGATTATCAATGGAGGCTAGAGAGAAATTGAGAAAGAAGGTTGCTGGTTTTTCAGAGAGTTTCACAGCCAAAAAGCAAATTGCACCAGTAAGCACACTGACCTATGGCAAAGAAAACGTTTAAACAGGAAGTTTTGGACGCTCAGTTACAGGAATTATTAGCTGAGAACGATATAAAGAAGATTAAAGATTTTTTCACAGATATTTCAAATATGGAGGAGTTGGTTATTAAATGTGTTCTTTGGGGACATACTTTCATGCCAAAATATTTCAGTAAGGAGACCCCAGCGTTCCATTTTGAGTTAATTGAGAAGTTTTTTTCAAATAAGAATGAATATACTGCTTGCCCACGGGGATTCGGAAAGACCACTATTGTTCAGCTCTGTATTGCCTTCTCATGTGTTGTAGGACTAGATGAGTTCATAGTAGTCATTGAGAAGTCTTTTAACGAAGCATCAGAGGTTCTGGAAGCTGTCAGAGATGAATTTAAGTACGGAGAGATGATATTAGAATTTTATGGAGATATAACGAAGATTTCGCCGAGGTTGAAGGTTGATAAGAATTTGAAGGATACTGTTGGAGACTTTTTGATTAATGGAGTTAGGCTTCGAGGAAAAGGATTTGATGCTCCTATTCGGGGATTAAAATCTGGACACACTCGACCTACTAGAATCGTATTGGACGATGTTGAGTCCGATGAACATATCGAAAATAACGACCAACGAGTTAAGTACCTTAATAATTATGTGAAAAGTATTATTCCAGCCACGGATAATGAGTTGGGTGTAATTAAGATGTTCGGAACTATCTTGCATGATGATTCCTTACTGCAAACCTTGATTAACTCACACAACGGAGCGACCTATCGGGCTTGGGATAAGCAGAGACGATTGTTATGGGCTAGTAACTGGTCAGTAGAGAAGTTAGAAGCTAAGAGACAGGATATGTCACTTAATTCTAAATCTGACGCAGCTTTCTACCAGGAGTATTTCAATGAACCAGTATCAGAAGAAGACCAGATTTTCAAACCTAGGTACTTCCGATATTTCAACGATACTCAGTTGAAGCAAACTATTATGGCAAAACCTCACAAGTTTTACATCATGGTTGACCCAGCTATTTCCAAAAAGGAAACAGCTGACTTCACAGCTATTGTCTGCGTATTAGTTAATACTATGAATGAGATGTATATAGTGGAGATTGTTAGAGCGAGGTTGAATCCGATTGAAACGATTAAGGAACTGTTCGGAATGTACGAGAGATGGCAACCAGAGAAAGTCGGGATTGAAACGGTGGCTTATCAGAAGTCCTTAGTATATTTCATCGAGGAAGAGAAGAAACGAGCTAACTCAACTATTAGAGGGATGCAGATTCAAGAAATTAAAGCCGATACTGATAAGGGTAGGAAAATTAAAGGACTACAGCCCAGATATGCTATCAGTAGCGTTTACCATAGAGAGAATGACCCAATGACCAAGATATTAGAATCAGAGCTTACTAGATTCCCTAGAGCTTCCACGGACGATATTGTTGATGCGGTAGCCAGTATTTTACAGATGATTACACCAGCGAGAATGCCAGTTAAAGAGGAATACTCTAAATGGCAAAAGGTGAGGGAGGGACACTCGCAAGTAAGTTATTAAGTAGTATTAACAAAAAATGGACGAAGAGAAAAAAGAAAAATCCATAGAGGTAGAGTATTTCCCAACAGATGCACAATCTGAGGTGGTCAGTCGTATGTACCAACGTTTCAACGACATGCGGGATGCCCGTGATGACAACCGAAGGGAATTTGATGGCAGAACTCTGACTGAATATGTTAATGATAATGTGGATTCTTATAACGGTATTGTCCCTGACGAGATTAAAGAGACCAAGGAGGCTTGGCAGTCATTGATATTCGACCAAAAGACTAGAGGAAAGGTTAAGGCTATTGTCGCTATGATTACATCAGGGCGACCTTTTATTAATCTGATAGGTGAAACTGAAACTGACCACCAGAACGCTGAGGACATCCGATTGGTGTTTGAAGATTCTCATAGGAGGGAAGAGGGACAATACAAATTGTACTTACAGACTTTGGACTGTGCGATTAAGGGAACTGTGATTGTTGAAGAAGGATACCGAGAAATTAAGAAGGAAGTTAAAACCATTATCGGGTTCAATCACGAGACTGGCTTAGCGAAGATTAAGAAGGAGACTATTATAGAAGGCGGAGCAGGTCATTGTTACACAGGGATTGTTCCTATATTGAACTTCTATCCTAACGAGAATTGCCCAGAACTGAAGCATGATTGCATCGTGGTAGAGGCTATTACCCAAGAAGTTTTTGATAAAAGATATGGCAAATTTGAATATGCCAAATATGTTAAGACTGGAATCGCTTATGGTGACTTCGCTGATAGCGATTACAAAAGCACCATGGAGGATGACAGCGAATTGATTGAAGTTTTTAAATACTACAACGAGGACATCGACGAGTTTATAATCGTCTGTAATGGGGTTTGGTTGAATCCTCAGGATAAAGATGAAGTTTGTCCTTTACCTTTCAACCACAAGCAATTACCTTTCGCCAAAACTGTATTTGAGCCAGCTGATACTGACTTGTTCTACGGGAAAGGGATGCCAGATATTATGGCTGGAGAGCAGGAGACTATCAATGCTCTATTAAGGATGACAGTTGACCAGGAGGTTCTTTCAATCCACAAGCCTATTATGTTAGGTCAAGGTTCAGAGTTAGATTCCTATCAGTTGTTCCCAGGAAAAACATTCAGAAGTACAGGAGACCTAGACCAAGTTAGAGAAATGGATATTAGCGGAACTCAGAACTCTACTTTCCAAGTCCTAGAGTGGCTTGATAAGAAGTCTGACGTTAATACTTCCGTGAGTTCTAACACAATGGGAGTCGCAGGAGGAAGGAAGACCGCCAAGGAAGCTGTACTACTTGACGAAAATGCTAAAAGAATGTCTGGTAACTTCCAAACTTTCATTTATCACCTCTTATACCAACGAGCTGAGATGAGAGTCAGAAATATTTGTCAGTTCTACAAAGACCCTATCAGTTACGATATTTTGAAAGACAAATACGGGAAGAAGAAACCAGGGAAGGGACAACCTAAATACAGAGAAGTCGCTATTGATAGAATTGGTAATGAGCCTTTCTGGGTGAAACTTAGCCCTGAGATGTGTGGAGCTAAACTTATTGTCAGACTGGAAGCTGATGTAGAACCATCAATGACCAGACAGGAACAATTAGATGTAGCTTCTGCTTTGCTAGAAGAAGCCAAAGTGAACCCTCTTATAGACGCCGATGCCGCCACTATCAACTTCATCTTGAAGACAGGCTCAAACCCAGAGAAGTTCTACATGAAACCAACACGAGAAGATATGGAAGCCTCTAAGGATGGGAAAGTTGGGGAGACCCCTATTAAACCGCCTAACGTACAACAATGAGAAAATTCTTTTTAAACTTATTTTTCAGACTATACGAAGGGAAATCTTATAAGAAGATTAACGAGAAACAGATTACTACGATGTTCAATTATTTGACTCGAACGGATGAGACAAAGCAGTTTGGAGATTTTCTCAGACAATGTGCTAGTGCCTATAAGACCAAATATTTTTACAGCAAGGATGAAACTCTGAAAGGAACTGCATTAGCTTTCGTTCAATTAGCTGAGAAGTTTGAAGAACATACTCCTAAGAGACAAGCCGCCGAAGAAGCCAGACAGGATAAGTTAGTCAGTAAGAACAAGGGTACAAAAGTTAATTACTAATTTTTAATAAGCCATCGCTGGATGCCACCAGCAGTAAAAAAACAGGAGGCAACAAAATTATGACAGAAGAAGAAAAAGTTAAGGCAGCCGAAGAAGCCGCAAAAGCAGCTGAGGCTAAAAAGTTAGCGGATGGGAAAGATGATTTCGCTAAAAAAGATGAGTTGGTAGATGCTAATCGACACAACCAAGCTCTACGAAAGTCGAGGGAGGCTGAGGCAGAAAAGCGAGAGCTAGAAGCTGAAAAGAAGGTATTAGCTGATGCAATCAAGAATCAACCAGTTCCTAAGACTCCAGTTCCTCCTGTGAAGAAGGAAGAGGACGAGGACGAGGAAGATGATTTCTGGGATGATAAAAAACCCCCAGTAGTCGTTCCACCTCAAGTTGACCCTGATGCTATCAACGCAATCATTAACGAAAAAATCAGACCATTTGTTGAGTCTGAACAAAAGAGAAATAAAGTCGAAAAGAAGAACGCCAGGGCTTCGTTTTACGAAGCACATCCAGAATATCTGAATGACCAAGAGAAATGGGCTGAACTCTTAGACGAACTTTCTAGCTCGATTGTACCAAGTGCTGATTATTATCAGGATTTGGAAAAGGCTCATAGGATTATCGGAGGTGAAAATTTCAACCAAACTCAAATAGAGCAGAAGAAGAAAGACATTGCTAACGATGCAGGTGCAGGCTCAGGAACTCCCAAACCCAAAGCAGAAGATTTGAAGATTAGTGCTATGGACAAGAAGATTATGGAAGGGACTGGAGTCGATGCCGAAACTATTAAGTCTATGAGGGATTTACAAAAAAGTGGACTTCTTAGTATAGAGTTTTAATAAATAATTTTAAAAGCCATGTTAAAGTTCGCTAGAACTATCGGTGGTGTAGGACGAAAGTTAGTCTTGCGTGAACTTGGAGTTTCTCAAACCTTTGCGGTTGGAGATGCTGTCGAGGTTTACGTTCAAGGAGCTTGCACCCTAGGAACAGCTGCTCTTCCACTTTTGGGAGTGATAGCCTCATTTGCTGATTCCAAAGGGAACATCTTACGAGCCGATGCTGTTGTTGCTGGAACTGCCAGCGGTAACGATAAAAGAAGTGCTGTAACTGATGCAACTAATTCAGATAAATTCTATGCTTTCGTAGATATTTCAACTTCTACTGTTTATTCAGCTGAAGTAAGTGGTACTATCGGAACGACTGTAGATTCAGATGAACCAGGATGTAGAGTTGATATTGATTCTGCTAATACTGATTACGGTCGATTGTTAGAATCTACTGCTACTCGAACTATTGGAACTCCTGCTAATTTCTATTCTCACGGAGTAGATAGCACTGACTCAACTAGGTTAATGGTTTCATTAGCTATGAGTGAAATTTATGGAGTACAGGAATAATTGAAGTTTTAATTTTTAATTTAATTGACTATGAATGTAGAATTACGTTCTAGTTGGGGAGAAGGTTGGATTACAGGAACTGCTGCTAAGTTCGTTGAATCTTACAACCAAGCTGAAATGGCTTATTCTTTGGGAATAAAATCAGCATTGGGAGTTGAGAAAAACAACGCAACTTCACTTTTCAAGCAAAAGACCTCTAATAAAGCCGAAGAGACCATCACTAGCAAAACTGGTGTTGGATACCCTCGACAAACTGATGAAGGTGAAGATTACGCTATGGACGCCAGATTGCCTGGTTACAAAACTGTATTTAAGTTTGTTAAATACACTAGCGGTATTGAAATCACCGAGGAGTTTAAGGATGACCGAGATAAAGATTTGCAAGACAAGTTCGATGAAGGAAGGGACTTGCACATCGGGTTCAAAATGATGTTTGATAAAAGTGCTTTCGGTGCTTTCAATTACGCATTTACTGCCCAGGCTAGTTTGCCAGCAGATTTGACCTTTTATTCAGACGGGAAACCATTGGCTTCAGTAGGACATCCTCGTAAAGATGGTGGTACTGCTCAATCCAATGCTTCAGCTACAGGTTTAGTTCTTTCAGAACCAAATTTGGAAGTTGGAAAACAAGCTGTCAGACGACAACTTGACGATAGAGGGCTACCAATGGCTATCGGAAGTGGACGACTAATCCTATTAGTGCCAGATTCATTGGAAAAAACTGCCGTAATTTTGACTGGTTCTACCAAAAGACCAGGTACAGCTAACAACGACATGAACATCTACGATGGAACTGTCACAGTTATCTCTACAAAATGGATAAATTCCCAAAACGGTGGTTCAGATACTCAATGGTTCTTGATTGATTCATTGTTCTCACCATTCATATTCTTCGAGCGACAGGGAGTTAAAAGCCGAATTTATGTAGATAACAAGAACAAGAATACAATTTACGATGCCTCAGCGAGATGGCAAGTAGGTTGGAAGAATTGGAGAGGTGTATGGGCTTCTAAGGGTGACGGAGCTTCTTACGCTGGTTAATTAGAGAAGCAAGATTGTTTTAATGCAATCAGTTTCAATACTTAAAGAGGGAGGAGTTTTCGACGACTCCTCCCCGCAGAGTATCAGGTGGATAGGTCTCAGGGCTTTGAAGCTTGAGGGGTGCGGTAGGGTTTATGCTCGAAACGCTCATAAGAATTAAGAATAAAAAGATGGGTAAAACTAATTTAGACGTTCTACAAGTCAATCAAATTGTAGGTGGTGGAGCAGGAGTTCCTGCTACTGCTGGGAAAGTTATTTATTGTGACTATGGAAATGGTGGTGATGGTAATAACGGAGAATCTCCAGAGGAAGCAGTAAAAACTATCGCTCAAGCTTATTCTTTGGCGACTACAAATAAGTTCGACGTTATCGCTTTGATTGGTAATTCCACTCATGTTGTGACTGAGATGCTTACTGTAGCTAAAAATAGAGTAACTTTCGTTGGGATGGATGGTTCTTATGGCAGATTGACTGCTCAAAGTGCTAAAATCAGTATGGGAGTTACGACTGCCGCTACTGATATAGCGGTTGCTTTGATAACTGGTACTAGAAATGCTTTCTATAACATTAAATTTATTAATGGTAATACGAAGGCTGAATCTTTATCTGTAGTTATCGACAACGGTGAAGGAACTGTTATCGAAGGATGCTCAATGGTTAAGATAGCTGGTCTTGCCAATGCAGGTTGGTGTAATTTCTGGATGGCTGGAGATTCATTGACTATGAGGAATTGTGTTCTTGGACAATCTAATACCCCAAGTGCTGTTGCTCATTACGGTATCAAGATTGATGGTAAGACAGGTGGAGCTACTGACGGAACAGTTAAGGAAAATTTCTTAGAAAATATCTATGCAAATATGTCTGTATCTACTGCCGCCGCTGCTACTGCTTGTTTCATCAAAGTTGTTGATGGAGCTGCTTTGAACTTCAATAATGTCATTAAAGATTTTAACGGTATCAACTTTGTTCAAAATGCAACTGGAACAATCATGACTGATGCTGTTTTAGGAGCTGCTTCTGTAGCTGGATACCTAAACTTGATTCGACCTACCTTTATGGGTTGCACAGGTGTTGGTTCTGCTTCAGGTCAGGGAATTTATATTTCTCAATCCACAGCACCAGATGCTAATGGAGGGTTAGGAACTGAACTTACTGACTAATTGAATGATTCCTTGGGAGAGAACTTTTCTCTCTCAGGATAATTATTAAATTATAAATATGGCTAAGAAAAAAGAAGTCGCCAAAAAGGTTGGCAAAAAAGTTGTTAAGGGGGAAGTCACTTTCGGGATGGAAATAATCAACGGAGAAGAACACACCGTTACTAAAGATAAAAAAGGGAAACTTATTTCCAAGAGTATCTTGTAGTATAAACTTTTCTTAGGTGAGTCACCGACGACTCACCAATAAAGAAGTTTATGGCAGTAGGAGGGTTCGTAAACTATAAATTTTAAAAAAACACCATGGAAGGAGAAGAAATTAAGGAAAAATTAAAAACAGAGGCAGAACTTGAAGAGGAACGTTATCAAGGTTTGGTCGAGGAGGAATTACTTTTGGTCAAAAGAGCTAACACGACTGCGACCATTGAAGATGATTCTTTGCCACCTGTGAATAAAGCTGATGAATATGGCAATCTAATGCCTCACTTGTTGATTGACGGCAAATATCTTCCTAAACCACTTGCTGACATTAAAATCCAAGAACGACTTGTAATTAGGGAATATCAAAACTTAGAGAGAATCAAAAAAGAGGCTAAAGAGTATTTGAAGGTTAGTGAAGAAGGCAAAAAATCTAATAAATAATTTAAAAAAATGAATCAAGGTCAAATGTTGATGAATAAGAAAGGTCATTCTTACCAACTAGCTTTTACGGATGCAGCCGCTATTACTCCCGCTGACGATGGAGACCATGATTACGATGCTGTTTATGTTGGAGGAACTGGAGACGTTAAAGTTGATACTCTCGATGGAACTGCCGTAACTTTTGTTGCTGTTGCAGCTGGTACAACTATAAATTTACAAATTACTAGAGTTTATGATACTGGCACAGATGCCACTAGCATAGTTGGACTTAAATAATATTTATGTATAAAAAATTAATGCACCGAGAGTACATCGTTGAAACTCCTTCAACTGGTGAATTTTCGACAAATACTATTAGACTGGAAGGAATTTGCCGTCAAATAGTTATAGAACCAGTTACAAGCACAACTGCTTACGAATTTCAGATTATCGATGATAGGGACATTGTGATATTTGAAACTGATACTGAGACTGGGAACTATCCAGAATTGACGACTTTGCCAATGTACGGAATTTATACAGTCAAAATATTTAACGCAACAGTTGACGAAGAGTTTAAATTACAACTAATCTTAGAAGTCTAATGTTAAACAAAATAAAACTTTGGAGGGCAAAGTTCAGATGGTTCATCGAGGCTATCGACATTGTTATCAGGAATAAAGGTTCTAAATTTGAGAAGATTGAGGAAAAGAGAAAGGAAATTCGAAAAAAATTCTTGCTACTCGATAAAACTGCTAACCGAGAAATGGATGTTGATTACATCGTGGCTTTGAAAGAATATAAGCTAATTAATGAAATAATAGGATGGCTAAAGGATTAAAACCAGCTTCTAATTATGTTTGGAATGGCACAAAATGGGTAAAAAATACCTCTCCTTCGACTGAAGCCAAGCAAGATTCAATTTTGGCTGCTATAAAAGGTAACTTTATGCTGGAAGTAGCAGAAAGCGGCGTGTACACTTATATTGGAAAAGCACCGATAGCTTCTTCAACAGCTTCAGCAGTTTGGCAGATTAAAAGAGTAGATGAAACTTCCTGTGTTGAAATAAAATGGGCTGACGGAGACTCTAATTTCGATAATACTTGGGATAATTATGCGTCATTAACTTATAATTAAAAAGAATGGCTGATGATTTTACGTTAGTAAAAATGCTAGGGAGTATTCAGTTAAATCTTGACCATGGGTCTTTAACTGGTTTAACTGATGATGACCACCTTCAATATTTACTTGCAGATGGGACAAGGGAATTAACTGGTAATTTAGCAGTAACAGCTTTGGCTACTATCGATGGCAGAGATATTTCCGTTGATGGCTCTAAGCTGGATGGGGTTGAAGCTAGTGCGGAAGTTAATAATATTTCAGATATAAACGCCACCGACTTAACAGATGGAGGGGATACTACCTTGCATGACCACGATGGAATTTCAGAGAATACAACTCATAGAGGGTTAGTGACTGGAAATCCCCACGTAGTAACAAAAACAGAAGTTGGTCTAAGCAATGTTCCAAACACTGATTGCACTGATGCCTCTAATATTTCTAGTGGTACTCTCCCAAGTGCGGTGTTGCCACCAGTAGCTTTAACTTCTGTTCAAGTAGCAGTTAGTCAAGTTGCTATGTTAGCTCTCACTACTGAAGAGGGAGATGTTGTAGTGCGAAGTGATGAGAATAAATCTTACATGAAGAATGCAGGAACAGCAGGCACGATGGCTGACTTTTACGAATTACAAACACCAACAGATTCAGTTCTCTCAGTTAATGGAGAAACTGGTACGGTAGTTTTAACAACGGGAGATGTTGGCGAAGATACGGATAAGAACTATGTCACTGACGCGGATATAACTCTTTTGGGTGATACTTCTGGTAGTAACTCTGGCGACCAATCTACCATAGTTGGAATCACAGGTACTAAAGCCGAATTTGACACCGCAGTAACAGACGGCAACATAACTTATGACGGAGATGCTCCAACAGCTCACGCAACCTCACACACTGACGGCTCAGATGACATACAAGATGCTACAGCAGGACAGAAAGGAGTGGCTACAGCAACTCAGATAACTAAGTTAGATGGAATTGAAGCCTCTGCTGATGTGAATAACATTTCAGACGCTAACGCTGCCACCCTTACCGACGACTCAATGGCAGATGCTCTTCATAGGCACTCAGAACTTTCAGCAAGCGATGGAACACCCAACCCAGCTTTGAGTGTGGACGCTAGCGGCAACGTCGGCATCGGGACTACGAGTCCGGGACATACATTACAGGTAACGGATGGAGGGGCTACAGATAAGGGACCAACTTTATTTTTAAACTCAGATTATGCGGCTGGTGGGACTCATTCTACTTTTATAATGGCTGTAGATAATGCCGCATATGATAGTGCGAGTGACGCAAGATGGTTCCAAGTATCAGACGGGGCTATTTTAAATATAGGTGTAGGTAACGGTGCGGGTTCGCTAACGTCACAAGTTACAATATTAAATGACGGCAACGTCGGGATTGGGACGACAGACCCGACAGTTAAACTGGATATTAATTCAGATATAATAAGATTAAGAACAGCCAAAACGCCAGCAACTGCGGGGGCGACTGGAGACCAAGGTTCAATTTGTTGGGACGCTGATTATATTTATGTTTGTACTGCGACAAATTCCTGGGAAAGAGCAGCTTTAAGTTCTTGGTAGATTAAATGGCTTCCGTGCAAGCCATTTCACCTAGCAATAACTAGGAACGAATTTTTCGTAAGAGTTCTTTCGACAATAACCTTGACTATGGATGTAAATCATAGTTGTTTCAATTAGAGAATGTCTTAATTGATTTTTAACAGTTATTAGGTCAGCTCCCCTATTTATCATCGACGTAGCTAAAGAATGTCTGAATAAATAAGGGTAAACTCTCTTGTTTAGGTTAGCTTTTGCAGAAAGTTTGCAAACTAATTTTCTCAAAGCTTGTTGATTATAATTTCTCTGTTCATCAAAAGTTTTAAACAGAAAATCATCATCGTTTCTTCGAAAATTGTTTAAATATTCTAGTAAAATTTTTACACAACTAGAAGAAAGATAGATTATCCCATCTTTAAAGCCTTTTCCTTGAACAATCAGTAATTCGTTTGAACCAAAATTAATATCTCCGACTTTGATATTAATTAATTCTTTAGGTCTAACGCCAGAATAAGCTAACACAGCGACAATAGTTTTTTCTCTGACATTGCTGCAACAAAATAATAGTCTGGTTATTTCAGATTCTGATAATGTTGATTTGATAATTTGTTTAGGTTTCTTCTGCCTCGCAAAAAATAAAGGTCGTCCAATAAATTCAAAATAATATTCGATTGATTTAACTTGGTTCGTTTTGTGAGAGTAAGAATAGTCAGATTTATATAGAGTAAAAACATAGTCTTCTATCGAGTTTTTATCTAATGTAGTTTTAACTTTTATTCTTTTAATTGAGTTGATGTGGTTTTCGACTGTTACAGGCTGTAAACCTTTCTCAACATAAAGAAATTTTTCAAAATTTTTCATTTGTGGATAATAATTGTTAAACTAAAATAAAAGCACGGTTAAATTCTAGTTTTTTATAATAAATAATTTTAATAAAATGGTAAATGTAATAAACTATATTGAAAAAAAAAGCAAAGGTCTAGCCGAGGTTGTAAAAGCTGGTGGGGGCTACGCTATCGCTATTAAAAAATTTGATTCAGAAACAGGTGAATTGGACTCGCCAGAAATACAAGCAGTCGGAATTGATGGAATAGATGCAGAAATAGTTTCTAAACAAGCTGAAATTGATGACTTGAACACTTTGAAAAAGGATATTAATTCATTAACTGTTTAAAACAATGAAGATTAAAGTAAACCAAGTATTGAAAGATTTAAAAGGAGAAGATTTAAAAGGTAAGAAAAAAGGAGAAAAAGTAGAATTAAAAACTATTTGCGTTAATGCTCTTCTCTCAGAAGTACCAGAAAAAGAAGGGGCTAAGATTGACGGAAATGAAAAGATGAAGAGATTTATATTGGCTGAAAAAATCCAAAAGGCTAATGAAATTGAATTAACAGTTGAGGAAATTTCAAAGATTAAAGCCATTATTGGCGGAGCTTTCCCTCCTTTAGTGGTAGGAAGAGCTTATAATGCCCTAGAAGGTAAAAATTAATTTTAATTAAATGATTTTAAAATTCAAAAATCAAAGAATCATCAACGCTGGAACTCCGATTTCTTCCACTACAGCTCAGATGGATGCTACTGATACTACAATAGCGGTTCTTTCTGACGACAGATTCGCTAGTGCTACTGACAAGTATGTTCTATTCGGTAATTTCGGAGACGAAAATTCAGAGCTAGTAGCGTTTACGAGTGCTACTGGAAATGTTTTGACTGTCGGTGCTGTTACTAAAGACCACCCAACAGGAACTCCAGCTTACTTGCTCAACGCCAACCAAGTTGAGTTCTTCTATTGTGCTACTGTTGACGGAACTTACGCCAGCCTATCCAAAGTAGCCATCGACCCAGAATCGTTAGTCACTACTTACGAAGATGCGGCTCACACAACTGGTTTCGGTAAGGCTATTTTCTACAATGCAGCTGCCGTAGAGACTTATCAGACTTACTGGGAGATTATTAAATATGACAATGACACTAGAGCTACCCGTGGTTTTGTAAAAAGAGTCTCAATGGATAGGCAAAATATCCCAGATGGAGACCCAGATGTGACTGAAGATTTTTTAAATGATGCCGTTACCGAGTGCGACCAAAGAATCAAAGACGAGAAGATTAACTGGAAAGAAGAGTTCGCAGAATTAACAGTTGAGACTGTCGTCGGTCAAACTAAATATGATATTTCATCTTACTTCAAAGAACAATTGACCATCAGCAGTATCCTTTACGCTAAATGTGATGGGGTTGAAGTCCCAGCTACTACTTTCGATAATTTTTTAGCCAATTTACTTGGTGCTGTAACTACGACCTTAGCCGCTGACATTGCATTAGTTGACGTCACGGTGACAGTAACTGATTCTTCAGACCTTCCAGACGAAGGTTCAATTATGGTAGGGTCAGATTCGATTGATTATACCGCCAACGATAGAGCTACTAATATTCTTTCTGGGGTTACTGAAATCACAGCGGTTCATTCTTCTGGAGACGAAGTTTGGTACAACCAGTCAACTGGTTCTCCTGAAGTTCTTTCAGTCATGAACGGCTATCTGTACACTTACCCGTTCATAAACGCTGACGCTGACGCCAAGACAATCACGATACTTTACAGCAAGGAATACACCAATATCACCCTAGACTCTGACGAGTTAGGATTCCCTTCATTCCTTTATATAAGTTTTCTGAAATCAGCGATAGCCGCCAAGAAAGGGCAGAAAGACGCTCAAACCTTAGAGAGGAATTTCAATATAGATATTATGAAACATAAGGCTAAAGACGTCTCTCCTACGGAGACTGGATTTAAACCTGGTATGGTTATTTATCCCAGCAGTCGTAGAGGGTCATTAAGATAATGCTCAAACAATTTATTTGGCAGGAAACCCTTGCTGGCTTCAACGAAGAAATTATTATTAACAATAAACCGACAGCTCTCTACAAAGGGTTGAATTTGGATATGGAAAAACAGCCTGGCAGTTTAAGGAAAAGGAAAGGCTATAAGATTTTTGGTGCTCAAATCGTCAATGACAATGACTTATTGGGATTGTTCGATTTCCCCAAAAACGACGGTACACGAGTTCCTCTGTCAGTAATTGACGATACAGTAGCTATTACTAATGCGAGCTATAGCGACCCCGAAGTGACCCTCACAGTAGCATCTGGGCATGGGTTAGTTACTGGGGATACGATAGTAATAACAGGGCTTGTCCCAACTGGCTACAATGTCACTACTACTTTAGATTCTGTGACCGCTACTGAGCTTGTTTATTCAGTAGCAGGGTTGGCTGCTTTATCTACCACGGAAGGAACTACAACCTTCTCTAAAATAATGTATTACTCAGCTGGTTGGACTTTAGCCGACAAAGGATATTCTCCTAGTCTCAAAGGAAGATTCGAGAGTTTCGTTGACTATTGTTTCTTTACTAATGGAACTGATTTGAAATCATCTGCCGATGGAATAACTTGGGGAACTACGAATCTTTTAAATACGATTGATATTACAGCAGTAGTTTATGCTGACCCAGCAGTTACTTTGACAGTTGCTTCTGGACATGGGGTAGTTGTCGGTGATGAAATAACTATCACAGGATTAGAACCTGCCGCTTACAATGTAACGGCGACAGTAACGGTAGTGACAGCTACTACTATAGTATTTTCTTTAGCTAGTCTAGCCGCAGTAACTGATGAAGTTGGCTCTTTAACAGTCCAATTCTCACTTGCAGCTAATGATGTAGTTAAATATGGGAGTGCTCTATTCTTAATCGGAATCTCTGGGTATAGAAGTGACCTTATGTGGACTGATTTGCCTGATAAAAATGATAGTGGAGATTATGAGTTAGCTTGGAATAGAAATAATAATGTTTCTGTAAATTTAGGTGACGGAGAAGAACTAATAGCAGGTCAAGAATACCGAGGAGCTTTGTACTTATTCAAGAACAGTTCGATTGCTAGGACTTTAGTACCAGTTGCAGCTAATGGATTCAAAAACCTTAGTGGGAATATTGGAGCTAACAGCAAGGATTCTATTCAGGTTGTCTCTGGTCAAATGATATTTTTTAATGACGGTAAGAAAAACTCGAAGAAAGGCTACTACTCATTCAATTCTCTAGCTGACGCTGAACCTAAGATTATTTCAGAGCCAATGCAACCTTACATCGACGGGATGGTAGCTGGTCACACAGTAATCTCTGGAGTTATAAATGACCTTTATGTTTCTTATATTGGAGCAGTAACTAATGCGGCTCACAACATTTCGATAGACCATTGTTACTTGATTTTTAATGCTAAAACTAATAGATGGTTAGGAGCTTGGAGCTTAGACCATCCAGCTGAAATAATGTCGCTTCTCACTATAAGCAATGTTACTAAGTTGCATTTTGGAGACGATGACGGGACAGTATGGGAAACTGACGAAGGAAACCGAGACGGATATGTTAGTGCTGGTACTACTGGAAGTGCGATTGCCATGAGAGGGTTAAGTCACCAATACGACTTATCGAGAGGAGCTACTGGATACAGAGAAAATTACACCAAAAGGAAGGTCAAACAGATGTATCTTTCTGGCGAAAAACTTGAAAACTGTGTCTTTAGATACAGATTCGACAAGAAATTGTCTGAAAAGGGCGACTGGACTGAAATTGTTGGAATGAAATCACCTACTCATGAGTTCCCTATCAAGAATATCGACGCTCATTTATTCCAATATGAGATTATCCACATCGGAGACAAGGCGGATGAACCAATAATCAGGAAATTAATAATAGACCATGAATAACAAATCAGACTTCCTAGAACCAATCCAACAAGAGTATCTCGGTATCCCTTTTAGGACTGAGAGGAGTTTGGTTGATGAGATTCTTAGGCAGGACATTTACAACCAGGAGACTATTTTAGACCAGAACGGGACTTACAGGCAGATTGAAGTGATTATAGCTGAGCCTGATTCAGCATTAGAGGCTAAAGATAAATCAGCCACGGTTACTGTCCCATTCGACGCTGTGTTGGTTGATGTACATGCCTTTGTGTCTACAGCTTCGACCTCTGGTGTAGTGGAAGTTTCTTTAGAAGACAAGAACGGACATGATATTTTAGCTGGTTGGATTACGATTGACGCTAATCAGAACGGTTCTGAGACAGCCGCAAACCAACCAATCGCAGACCCTCTGTATAATACTTTGCTCAGATATGACCAGATTAGTATAAATGTCGATTCGATTGGGACTGGAGCAACTGGGTTAGTTGTACAAATGTATTTCGTTGTTAGTAAATTTTATTACTAGAAAATGGCTATAGAAATAGGGACAAGATATACGTTTGAGGATTATGGGACTAGATTTCCTAAAGGAAATAGGTGTGCTGGAATTGATTCTTATCGTGGAGTTATTCTATATACTGCGAACAGGTATGCTTTGTTGAAAGCGTTCTCAGTAATTGGGTTAGTACCTTCTTTCGGGACTAGGGCTTTGGTACAAGCAGTCAGCGGTTCTAATACTTCTAGTTCATACGACGTAGCGAGACTATCTGATAGATACGGGGTTTCTTATGTCGGTAATTCGGTTGCGGGAGGTTTAAAATTAAGAGCTTTCGATATTGGTACTTCTGGGACTACTATTACACAGGGGGCAGCGACAACTGTAAGTATGGGATACGCTTACCCAATTTACGCTATGTGCAAAATGTCAGCTACGAAAGTATTAGCAATGTCGTCAGGGTCTTTCTCATACCAGGTTACTAGAGCGGTAGTAGGAGATGTTAATACAGGCACTCTAGCGATAACTATCGGAAGCTATTACGACCTTTCCGTTCATCAAACTGGTGCGACTAGAGCTAGTTTAGATAGTTTCAACGAGACTTACGCTGTTTATGTGAAGCAGGCTGGATATTTATTGATACTTTCCATTTCTGGAACTGCAGTAACTTATGAAAGCAATTACTATGATGCTACCAAACCATTCTTCAACGTTAAATGTTTTGGAGAAGATAAATTTGTAGCTTTGTATATGTCGTATGTTTCTTCTGGGGTTTACTACTTGAGAGCTACTTTGTTCTCAAGAAGCGGGACAGTTATTACTGAAGAAGATGACATTGGTGTTTTTTCAACTATGTCTAGGTACTATCTCGATGATGCTGAAATAATTAAAGAAGACGATGATAAATTTATTGTAATTTTCCACGATGCAGGCAACCACAAGATTTATACTGAACAAATAGAGATTAAAGGAGATAATTTCAAGAAGGTTTTGAATAATTATGAGATAGAAGTTTTCGCTACTTATTCTGGTACTGCCCATGCTATTGTTGGAGGAAGTTATTTCCCAGGAGCGACTGACCCAAGTGCTTACTTCGTTTATGACTATTTAGAGACTAATTACCAAGGAGGTTTAAGAGTCGGTAATCCTACCTGGGGCGGGTTTAAACCAAAAGTTATGTTAATATAATATTAAGTAATCAAAAAAAATGGCAAAACTATCAAGGAGAGAGATTTGGGCAGCCAAAACTGGCAAGAATAAAAAGGAATATAAAAATTCTGCCGAGGGCAAAGGCTCAAGTAAAATCAAAAAGTATTACAAAGAGAAAGACAAGCTCGAAGATAAGGGCTATGACATTAGTAAAGATAAACTTACTAAGGACTTTAAGTTGGTTTTGGAAGCCGCTGGTTTTGCCACGAGCGATTTACAAGAAGATTACGCTAGAAATATCAACAGACTGGAGGAGAACAAAGATACTGACATTGAAGGCTTAAATTATTATTTAGATACTAACAGAGGAAGGACTGAGGAAGACTTAGATGTTGCTATCGGCAAAGAACTACGGAACTTTAATTTAACGATGGATAGAAGCGATGAGTCAATAGCCTCTAGGAATCTAGCCTTTTCTGGGTTGAGAGGTGTCCGAGGGAAGGAAGAGGGAGATATTTCCGCCGAACATGAATCAAAGAACGCTGATTATATGAGGTCTGCTCAAAGGTCTTTTCAAGACTTAGACCGACTCGAAACTGTCAAAAACTTAGCGATAGAAACACAATACGGCAGGGATGTTGAAGACACGGCTACCGCCAAGGAGAGAGGAATCAGAGATATTGACTTCGGAGTTAAAAAGGCGAAGCAAACTAAAGAATCTTCCATGGATAGTCTGAAGTTAGGTAAAGAGAAGATTAACTGGACTGATGATTATGCCAAAGATACTGCTCAGGCTTCAAATACAAGCATCTTTGACGCTCAACGTTTGAAAGAAAAATATGCTCAGCCACTTTGGCAACAACTAATGTCTTAACATAAAAAAATGGGTGAAGTAAACCAAGATGCAATAAATGACGCTATCGCTAAATTTGCTGGTGAGGATAGTGCTTATGCTGATAAACTTAAAGGTCATGTTGCCAACTATGTCGGTTATTCTAACCAAGTTGCTAGTATGCCCAAAGTTGATGACCCTGAGGCTGTAGCCAAAATGGGTGGAGGAGTAGACCAAAGCTATCTTAGAGGGAACATTACACCTGGTGGTGTTACTGCTTTAGGTGGAGCTGGTGTTGGGCTTCTTAATAAAGAAACAAGTGCTTTGCAAAGTTTAGCTAAAGGAGCTAAGAGCAACGCTACTAAAAAAGGCGGAGAAGCCTACGAGGGATTAGCTGGCTTTGAAGCTAACGATTCTCTCGACAATGCAATCCAACGATGGATGAAGAACCCTAAGAATGAAGAGGGCAATTACAAATCTTTAGATGAACTCCAGAAGGAATTAGAAGGAGCGGTTCTTGGAGGCGATGCTCAATGGAATGAAGAAGATGTTTCGGCTAGATTAGCCCAGAGAGTCCCAGAAGGAGCTAGAGAGACTTTGCAAGAAGATTTCTATAAGAGTATCGGGAATACTCAAACCGAAGCTGAAAATTTGATTAAACTTGACCGTTACACTACTGGTCAAATGCCAGAATATGAATCTGACTTATATAAAATTACTGACCCAGGATTCGCAGCTAAGGCTGATATTATGAAAGATAGCCCAGGATTACAAGCAGAACTCACTAAACTTCAGAGCGACAGCCCAGAAGCATTGCCTTATACAGACTTAGTAGAAAAATTCCCTAGCATCACACCAGAGATAGCTAAACCTTATTACAAACAAGCTGCGGCTAGTGATGTTCCAGCTATGATAGAAGAGAGAGCAATCCCAGTAATAAACGAGAATGGTAAAGCCGTTGTGCCAGAGGCTTTTTTGGGTGAATCCAAAGATGTTGCTAAGCTTCTAGGGTTAGAATATAAAGGAATTTTAAGTGCTCAAGAAATAGAAGATTTAATTTATCAATACTGGAAAGAAAAATCCAAAGGATTCCCGATTGATTTCGACGCAGCAATATAATTAAAATACTAAAATGGGTCTTTATTCATCACGAAAAAAAGCAGACGAAAAACAAACAAACGTAAGTACACCGCTCCAGCCTTCCAGGGATTCTGGAGTTGGAATTTTTGATTGGGTAAAAGCTTCAGCCTTCAAATCTGCTAGGGGTCTTTATGGTGGCTTAGAATTTTTCGCTGGAGGAGTAAAAGAAACAGGGGAGCAACTTAAACGGGGAACGACTTTGGAGAACTTCAACGAGAATTTCATGAAACAGCCAGAAGGGTTTAAAACCAAAGCTCCAGATGTTGTTTTCACAGAAGAAGATAAACAGAAAATAGCCAAGAGGAAGGAAACTTTCCAACCCCTAGATGATGTTGCTAAAAAAGCTCAGCAAGTAGCGGGGGCTGTTGTTCAACCAGTAGGCTCTTATGCGGAGAAAGCTTTTGAAGCTGTCAACGAAGGTCTGGATGCCAAAGCTAATGACTGGGTTCATAGTTTCTACCAAAAGCCGTTCACGAAAGAAGACGGTAGCACCGACTGGGGTTATGTCTTGAGACCAGATGTCTCTTCTCAATATGTATTCGAGGTAGCAGGACAAATGTTGCCAGCATTGGCGACTGCTTACGTTTCAGGAGGCACAGCTCCGATTGCTGTTTATATGGGAGGAGTCGAGCTAGGACAATCCTATGAAGATTTTTCTGGTAGTCTCGCCGAACAAGAAGGAATCTCTGTAGAAGAGTTGACCGATGAGCAAAAAGAAGACTCATTCTCTCAGGCATTTCTTTATGCTGGAGTTTCAGCTTACTTGGAGACTAGGTTATTCGCAGGAGTGGAGAAAACTGCGTTAAGACCTATCAGAAGTATGCTCCAACGAGCAATCAAGGAAGTTCCTTTGGATATGTTGAAGAGTGGACTTATAGAGGGTGGAACTGAGGGGCTACAACAATTCTCTCAGAATTTCATTGCTAAAAAGGGAGGCTCTGACCCAGACAGAAATTTAATGGAAGGTGTCTTAGAGAGTGCTTACAAAGGATTCGTTTCTGGTTTAGCTTTCGGGATGTCAACTAATTTCCAAGCACCTAGAGGAACAGACGCTCAAATTAACTCTGTAGCTGACTTGCAGAAAGCTAAGGATTCTTACGCTAAAGAGTTTGCTAAAGCTAAACAAACCTTCGAGGCTGAACAGACAGCAGCAGGAGAAAAAGTTGTAGCAGACAATCAACTTACCGCTGATTATGCTCAAAAAATTTACACAGGTTCTAAATTCGGCAATGACGCTATGGGTGAGGGCGGTGTCGGTGCAAACATGGCTGACCCAGATGTTGCAGCGGTGCTTTTCGACGATACTGGTCATCTCTCCGAGTCTGCTATGAAGGGTAGGATTGATGATATAGGTCAAAAATTAGAATATAATATTAGTAAAGAAAGCGGAGATTTATTCAGGTCTAAAATGGAAGGTAAAAAATTTAAAAGCATAAAAGAGGCTGATGCAGCTTTTAAGACATTAATAGGAGAATCTTTGCCTCCCAACCAGTCTAAAAAATTCTTTGCTGAATCTGAGAAGACCTACAATCAATTAGAGAAAGAAGGGAATACTAAAATTAAAACAATCGGTGAAGCAGATGTTTCTGTAGCCAATGATGCTACACCAGCGACACTTGAAAGAGGAGCACAAGACCCAGAGTTTAACAATTTTGTTGAACAAATTACCAAGAGAGGAAAAATCGCCTTGAAAGAAACGACCGTTTCCTTAGAAAAACTTAATTACGAAGGCTTCTCTGAGGCTGATTTTGGAGGTGAAGGTAAATCAGCGAACGCTTTGGCGAAAGTGAAAGCAGGAGACATCTCACCTTTAGTCATAGATTTTGTTGATGGTAAATTAGTAATCAAAAATGGTAACCATACTAGATGGGCTTTAGGGCAAGAAGGTATTGAAAACGCTAAAGTTGTCATAAGCGAAACTGCCTTAAAAGAGAGCGGGCTGGAAACAAAGGTGGCAGAAACTATAAAATCAGAAGAAGTACCGAAGACAACAGACAAACAAACAGACTTACAGAAAAAAGGCGAGGATATACAAAAAACTGAAGAGTTAAAAGCAAAGGTAGATAAACCTAGTGTAGGAGCTGATTTTGTTCCTAGAGAGAGCTTGACGGCTGTTTATAAAGAAGCTGAAAGGCTCGGAGCAGGAGAAACCTTAGCTAAAGCGATAACCAAACCTCTAACTGGAGAAGAGATTGAGAGACTTTCTGATATGCAGATAGCCGTTGTTAATGCGGGTCTATCAGGAATAGCTCAGAACTCACCAGAGGCTATTGAAGTTATTAACCAGAACATTCAGGCATTGGGAGGAACTGCTGTAGAGACTTCTACTATTGTTGCTCCGACTGAACCAGTTAGTGCAGGAGAAACGCCAACTGAATCTGAAGTTAATATTAAAAAGACTGAAATTGAAAAAGCGGAAGCTCTATCAGGAAGAATTGCAAAAATGGACGAGGATGTGGCGACGGCTGACATAACCAAAAAAGAAGAAGCGTTAGCTACTAGAGAAGTTCAAAGGAAAGAAATATCAGCGTCGCTCAGAAAAGGAGCTGATACTTTTGTTGATGTCAAAGCTGGAAAGAAAAAAGCATCTGCCTTCACATTATCAGTTAAAAAACTTCCAAATCTTAAATATGGATACGCTATAACAATGAATACTCCAGACTCTACACAAGCCATAGACTATTCACCTAGATTCTCGTCTGAAGCTAAAGCCAAGAAGATGGGTATTCAGCGAGCTATTAGGATGGTTGAAACTGCTAGACAAAGCGGTGTTTCAAAGGCGGGCTTAACTAAAATCAAGACTGCGTTGATGAAGGCGAACAAGACTTTGGGCAAGTCAGCTTTGACGACTAAGAAAGTTAAAAAAGTAGTAAAAGAAACCCAGAAAAAACTTAAAACTAAGAAGGAAAAACAAACTGTTTATAAATCTCCTGTTAAGCAAGAAAAATTAACTAAAATACTTCGAGGAACTAAAGGTTTGACAGCTGAGGATATTCAGAAGAAGCTTCCCAATATAAAACTGAAGAAAGATGTTCCAGCTAAAGATATTCATGGTAATAAGGTTATTATTCCAGAAGATGAGGTCTTAACTCCCTACGAACTGAAAGGCAATAAGATTCTGTTACAAGACGGGAAGACTTACATCGTGTCTAAAAATCAATTCGCTAATATTAAAGGAAATTCTGTCGGTGGCGAAGTTAAACCATTTGCACCTGAGTTAAAAGAAATTAAAGAAAGCGTGAAGAGTGATAAGGTCTTAGTAGATGAAATTGATGTCTTGTCTGAAAAAATGTTTGGTAAAAAATTTGAGGATTTGACACCAAAGAAAAGAAGAGAAGTTTCTATTGAGAGAAATCAACAATCATGGAGAAACCCCAAATCAAATACTAAATACTCTGAATTGCAACTTCCAGGCGGAAAAAATTATAAAGAAATTATAATTCAAGCAAAATTAGATATTAAAACTGCGGAAAAATTAGGGTATAGTGTGAAACCAGCGAAAGGAGAGACAGTAAGCGGATGGAGAGTCCATTATCCAGACGGTAGTTGGCAACAGTTTATACACAGTAGTAAAGAACTAGCAGAAGCTGAAATGCTTAGGACAGTTTCTTTACATGAGAAAGCTTATCCCTCTCCACATTGGGAAGAAATTAAAAATGTGTTAGCTCATATTAGAATGAATATGAGAAAGTTTAAGGGTAAAACAGTCGCCTTCTTGGAAGAGTTGCAGAGTGATTGGGCAAGAGAGGGGAGAGAGAAGGGGTTCGACTTATATGATGTCGTATCAGAAATAGAAGATGATACTCTAGGGTCTTTCGCTACAAAGAAAGAGGCTGAGGATTTCGCAAAAGAACAATCGACAGAAGAGACTAAATATAAAGTTATTGTTGGCGATGGTGTCCCAAACAACCAATTCCTAAAAAAATGGCAAGAAATGTCGATTAAAAGAGCTTTAATAGAAGCAGTGAATTCTAAGGCTGGATATTTCGCCTGGATTAATGGAGAGCAGACAAGTGCTAGATATAACTTAGATACTGTAGTCGATAGTATTAAGTGGGAAAAGGATGACTCTTCTCTTATTAGAAGAGCGGATGGAGTTAAGAATGTTATTATCAACCCAAAAGACGGTTCTTCAGCGTTCAACATTTTAGTAGATAAAGATGGAAAAATAATTTCGTCTGTGTACAGAGATTGGAATGGCAAAAAATTAGACGAAGCTCTAGGGAAAGGTTTAGCAGACAAGGTAATGGGAGAAGAAACAGGGACTTTATTAGGCGAAGGTCTTAAATTTGGGGGAGAATGGACTTCTAATCTTTACGATAAGCAAGTTAAAAATATAGTAGAGGATTTAACTGGCGGAAAGGTTGAAGTTATGGATATGGGATTGCCCGTAGCTCCAGAAGGTAGCAAGATATTTAATATCCAATTATCCAAAACAGGAAAACCAGTAAGACTGACTGAAAAGAATATGAAGATTGGTAAAACCATTTTTACTAGCGAAGGTGCTGGCGAGTATGTAATCACCGATATTCTTGGAGAGGGAGCGTTCAAGGCAGTTGAAAAAGTGTTTTATGACAATATGAAAGCTAGGTGGAAAGACCTAGAGAACGACCCTAATTGGAAATTAAAATTAAGCGTAGCTGAAAGAAAATTTAATGTTTTAATTAAAAAAGTTGTCCAACAAGGCATTAAACTAACCCCTGAAATAAAAGCTAAAATTAAAGGCAAAACTCTTGGCTTGAAAAACAGCGGAAAAATGTTTGCTTCTAAAGAAAATAGTAAGGGAGCTACACCAATAAGCGAGTTCGAGGAACTTCCCAAAATTGAGAAGGAATTTGACGCTAACGCTAAGAAGTTCAAACTTCACGAAAAATCTATCGAACTCATTAGAAAGTATGCTGCTAGGATTGGTGAAGGGAATCTTCCTAGAGGAACAGCAGGAGTCTTCTGGCATGGTACTAATACAATCAGAACTAGGAGTTTAACTGAAATTTCTGTCGTAGCCCATGAAATAGCTCATTATTTAGATTTTGTTAAAACTAATATAAGCGATGCGTTCTTAGGAGATAATAAAGGTCTTCAGTCAGATTTAGATGAGATTTATGTAGAATATTACCATGGAGCTAGTTTATCCCATCCGAGAAGGCTACGAGTAGTTGAAGGATTCGCTACTCTATTGCAGAAATATGCTGAGATGCCGACTACAATGGAAACTACATACCCAGATTTAATTAATGCTTTCTTTAAAGAAGGAGGAGACTTTTATAATCCATTGTTTGCAGAAATAATAGCTGATTTAAGGAATATAGTTGGTGACTATCAAGCGTTGAAACCTTTGGACAAGATTGCAGCCAGGATGCTTGATGGAGAGCTTAAAGTTGATAAAAAAATAATGAGTCTCTCTGACAAAATTAAATCTTTTATGGCTGATTTTATTTATCCTACTGAAGCTTTATCTAAGAAAGTTGGAAAGCATTTTACTAGCGATGATTTATCGTTATGGATGAGGTTATATAATACGACCTTGCCAACAATGATTTCAAATAATATTTTAGGTCGCTCTGCTTTTGTTAAAGGTTACAGCAGGTTAGTAAATGGAGAAGTCAAACAAACTCTTAAATATAATTGGTCTGATTTAGTTAAAAAATTAAAAGGGAGTGATAATGCTTTTGGAGCTTTTCTAATAGGAAGAACAATCTTTTATGAATATAAAGATTTAGGAAATTCAATAGAATTAAACGAAAGCAAAAAGTTTGAGATAGTTGAAATGAGTTTAGATTTGGATATTTTAACTGCCAAACTTGGAAGAGCTAGAAATAAAGACGTAAAAAAAGGAATTAGAGAAGAAATTAATGGCATTAAAACAGACCTAGCGATAGCTAAGCAAAGTTTTGAAGAAAGACAAAAGGTTATAGAAGAGTCAACTAAAAGACTTAAAAAAGACCAAATACCAGAAGAGGAAGCTACTAATGCCTTTGAACAAGGAAAAGCTCTTTATGAAGAAGAGACTAAAATGTTTGATGCTTTAACATCTGAAGACCTTAAATTTGCGAATGACCCTGCTGTTCAATTACTTACAAATAAAGAATTTTCAAGATTAAATTCTAAAGAAGGTTATGCTCCTCTCAAAAGAGCTTTCTATGACGAAATTTTAGGGACTAATGAAAATCTCCCTAAGCACATGAGAATGACTGAAGGTAAAATATCATCTCTGAAAAAAAGGACTGGTTCTCCTAGGGTTATTATTAACCCTGTCGCTGCTGCTATTTTAAATCACTCTGAATTTACTAAAAAAGGGTTGCAACAAATTGTTCGTAACAAAGCGATAGATTACGCAGAACTTGCCCCAGATGTTATAGAGATAGTCCCTCTTAAAGCTTATAAAGATGAAAATACTGGACTTATTGTATTCCCACAGGAGAGCAAAAAAGAGATTATAATGGCTCGAAAAGACTACAAACGAGTTCCGCTTTTAGTTGACTCAACTATCAAGCAGATATTTGATAATGTTCTGACCCACGAATCTGTTGATGACTTCGGTAAGTTTATGATGTCTTCTTCACGGCTCTTCTCAAAGGGAACAACTGGTCTTTATACTCAGTTTATTGTTCCTAATTTAATGCTTGACCAAATTTCAGCTGCGGCTCAATCCAGTAACAACTACATTCCATTTTATACTGCTACTAAAACTCTCTATAAAACTTTGAGTGATAAAAACAGTCCTGAATCTGAGTTAGCTTTAGAATATTTAAGACTAGGAGGAGAAAGACAAACTGCGGCAGGTTGGTTAAACCAAAGCCCCGAAGAACTTAGTAGAACCATCCGAAAAGAGAATAAGGGTATTGAAAGAATAGTTAAATTTATTGATAGAACTGGAGATGTTGTCGGAGTTCCTGCTACTTATAGTGAGATGGGGTCTCGAATGGTCGAGTATATAATGTCTAGGAAAAAAGGAGAACCACAAGTGGTTGCTTTAGAAAGAGCTGGTAGAGTTACTGCTCCATTTCATCATGTAGGTTCGTGGACTGGAAGTTTTGGTCAAACCTTCATTAAATCTATTCCTTTCTTCAACCCAGCCATACAAGTCGTTGCTCAAGCGGCTGAAACTTTGAATAGTCCTAAAGGAAGGCAGAAATATTTAATGGTGGTAGCAGCAGTAAGTGCAGCCCAAATTGGTTCGTTAGGATTAATTTTAGCTGGAGGAAGCGATGAGCAGAAAAGGAAATATGCTGGAATCCATCCAGACATGTTAGCTAACTACCTTTATTTGCCAAACCCTACCAATAAAACAGATTTAATTAAACTTAGAATACCAAGTCAATTCTCTGTCCTAAGTGTTGCTATGAACATGGTTATCGCAGATAAGTTCTTAGGAGCTGACTATAAATTTGGTGAATACTATGATGGGGTTACCGCCTTTATACCTGACCAATTAAATCCTGGTAATTTATTAAGTACATCAGGCTGGGCTAAGTTAGTGGCTGGATGGCTTCCACAGTTGTTAAAAATTCCTACTCAATTGATGTTCAACAAGAGAGTATTCCCAGAAGTCATGCCATTAGAGGGATATTCGCTAGAGAAGAAACTTCCATCAGAAAGATATTTGGATTCGACATCTAAGGGTGCTAAGATGTTAGGGAAGGCTTTTGGTTTGTCACCCGTTAAACTTGATTTCTTTATGGAAGGATTTTTCGGACGATACATCGGGTATATGACAATAAAACCAAGTGCTTATAACTTGAGGAAGGTTTATATTCAGGAAGAATATTTCAATAGTAGCCGTCAGGTCAAAAAATATTTTGATATGAAGGAGGAGAACGACCAGAGATACACTACCTATAAAGGAAACCCCGACAAGAAGGTGGAGTTTGCTAGAGCCAAGAAAAAGCGGGAAGAGCTGAATAAGGTAGCCGACTATTTAAAGAAATTCAAAGAGGTCGATGAGGAGAAATTGCCCATTAAAGCCGAGGCTTATAGACAAAGGATTTTCTCATTAATCAATAAGTTATAATATGAAGAAATTAATTGAAAGGTTCAAAGCTTTTTTTATCAAAGAAGCGATAGTAAGGCATCTACATTCTTTCGCAAAGACCTATGTTGTTGTGTTTTTAGGAATACTATTAGCTGGATGTGCTGATGGAGCTAGTTGTCTAACGGGAGTATTTTTAATTCAGACTGCGAAAATATCGCTGATTTCTGTCCTGAGAAATATTTATAAACTATTAACCGAGTAACTATATGGAATCTTTCTCAGCGTGGGTGGAAATGATAGGGTTTATTATCATGATTGTTGGTGTTATATTTTTAGTTTATAAAACCTTCAACGACCCTGATAACGCAGCCAAAAGTAGACTAGATGTTCTTGAGGCTTCTTGCGTCCTTAAAACAAAATCTATTAGAGAAAGTTTCTCTTCTATCAAGACAGATATTCGTAATATAAAAAACAATCACCTGTTCCATATCGAGAATGACATTTCAGACATCAAGGTAACATTAGCCTCGATAGAAACAGCTCTTGAGATTGGAAATCGAAAAAAATAAGATAAAAAAGGAAAGCCCCTCTGCCATTGTAGGGGTTTTTCTTCTTGACAATGATTGGGTAATAGTTTAAGCTGTATTTATGTTATGTTGGTTTCGACGAATGTATCAGTAGAACCCTTTGTTGCTCCCTTGCTATTTAGTTCTGGGGTATCGGGGTTTGATGCGGAAGTAGTATAATGGCTAATACTGGGGTCTCCAAAGCCTTAAATATGGGTTCGATTCCTATCTTCCGTGCGAACAAAAAGAACTAAACTTAATAAGAATATTATGAAGAGAGTCGATATAAGTAAGAACTACAGCTTGAGGGAAGCGATTGATTATGTCCCTCTTAAAACGAAAGATACTTTATCCAGGTATGTTAATCGTTACCAAGGAGCTAGTTGGTCTATGGGAAAAATCCAGATTAAGAAAAGAGCAGAAGGGAAAGGAAAAACATCCACCCGTTACGTTATTTCTGGAGAGTGGATTAGGGAGTTTAATAAACGTTATAAAGCAGGGAAGCTGACTGGATACGTTATTTTCACCCCAGATGAGGTTCGATATACTTTGAAGGATATGTTGAAATATTGCGAGGAAAATCATATTGTGACTGTTCAAGAATTTATCAAAAAGAAAAATGAAGAAGAAACCAAATAAGTTTTATTTACTACCGACTGAGAAGAATCATTGGTATTATATCCAGAACCAAGATTTCCCCAGCGGAGTTGAAATGCCTTCCGCTACTACTATTTTGGATATGTTCCCGAACCCAGGACTAGATTTCTGGAAGACGAACACCTCTCCAGAAGAGATTAAGCAGAAGCAAGAAGACGGAATGATTCAAGGAACTAAAGTCCATCATTATTGCTATTTGATTGCCCATGGTGAAACCGTTTTCCCGATAGGGCTTACCAAGAGACAAATCGAATTACTGCCGTTAGAGACTTCAGAAGATAAACAGAAAGACGACAAGTTGTTGAATTATTTGATGAAGCCATTAACTGACAGAGAATACAAGTGTATTCTAGGCTTCAAGAACTTCTGGCAGGAGTTCAAGCCAATTACAATCGGCAAAGAGTTGAAAGTTTATCATAAGAAATTAAGATATGCTGGAACTCTGGATTGGGTTGGTTATTTATTTAACAAAAAGACTGGAAAGTACGAGTTATGGATTGTAGATTATAAAATTTCTAAACAGCATAGTCGAGGATACGAAGGTCAGAATATGTGCTATTACAAGGCTCTTTGCGAAATGTACGGCAAGAGATTCAAGGCTAGGCTAGGTATTCTATATCTAGGTAAAGCTACCAAGAAGATGTTTCAGCTCAAAGAGATTGAAGACAAGAAGAGAGCTTGGGACGACTTTATGATTAGTAAGAAGTTGTGGCATACATTCAATACCCACGCTTCGCCTAAAATGGCTACTCCGAAAGATGCTATTTCAGTAGATATTTCTCACAAAGTTAAAGGAAGGACAGTAAAACTTAATAAACAGCACTAATGATGAAAAAAAATCCGTTGAAAAAGAAGGAGTTGATTAAAAGAATAGCGAAATTGGAAAGTTTCATAAAAAAACAAACTATTACCGAACACCGTCAAATAAAGGAAAACGGTGATTTGAAAAGGGCTTTTAAAGAAGAAAAAGATGAGCTAGGAAAAGCGTTCAGAGGAGTTGAAATGATATTGGAAATTAGAGAAGAGGAGATTGAAAGATACGATAAAATTTTGGACTTATTAAATAACAACAAATAAAATGGATGAACAACTAATGAAAGAGGCAGGGTTTGGTGGAGGATTTACATCTTATCGAAACCTAACAGTAGATAATGGTTCTGATATTGCGGGCAAGGACGCCACAGGAGACTTTGTAGAGGTTTCATTTGATGAGAATGACAATAGGGTCAAGAAAGCTTTTAGCAATGAATTTGAAGGTGTTATTTTGCTACCCAGGGCGGTCTTAACATTTAGAGATAAAACTCAAACTAAAAAGAAGATTGCCGAGTCAGAAGAATTTAATCCAATCTTAAATAAAGAACGGGATGGAGCTAAAGCTTTAATTCCAATTTATAAATTAGACTTCCAAGGTAAACGACAAAAAACTCCAGATGGTCAGTTCGTAGTTGAATATGCTTTCTATAATGACTTAAAGGAAAGAAAAGCAGCTGGAGAAAAAAACATGGACTTCGCTTACACTATTGTTCTTTATATCTTAGTAGATAAAGAAATTGTTAAACTTAGATTTAAAGGTGCTAGTCGTGGAAACTTTTTCAAACTTCAAAGTTCTTTATGGAAAGAATTTAAAGTTAAAGCCCCAGAAGTTTATGTTAAATTCGCTACTTATGTTGATGAGGAATATAAAAAATATGCTGTTTCTTTCAAGCCCATGGTAGAGGCTGATGGTCAACCAAAGAGATATAATGATATGACTGAGATTGAAAATAATATTGGAGATTTATTGACTTCTGCTCGTGATAAAAATGCCAGAATGATTACCCCTTCCAATAAAAGTGTCTTCAGAATTAATAATGGTGATATTGACTTAAACCCTCAACCAGTTGTGGAAGATTCAACAAGCACATTAGATATTGTTGAGGTAGGAACTGGGGAGTCAACAACTAACGTCAATGCAGAAGACCAAGAACTACCACCAATTGAGGCTTATGAAGCCCAAGAAGAACCAGACAATAGTGAAGTTAAACCAAGCGACTTTCAATAATTAACTAAATTTATGGAAAAGCGGAGGATAAGTTCCAAAGAAATGAACGCCAGATTGGACATGGCGAAAGAACTCAACGAAAATTTCCCATTTTTGAAGGGACATTATAAAGTTCGTACTCACCTAAACGTCGATGAAGCTGGAGACGAAACTGGGACTCTTAGTGTAGAGATTTTTAATAAACTCAAAGGCGGGGACGAGATAAGTCTTGGTATGATTTTGACTAAGTATATCAAAGAGGTCTTAACCTTAGATGTTAAAAAATCTTATGATTCAATTCATAAAGAGAATGTGAAGTTAAAAGCTAAGCTTGAAAAACATGAAAAAAAAGTTTAATTCTGGGGATGTTTCATTAGAAGTTGTAGATTTCAGCACAGGGAAGGTGGAAATCAAAAAAGGGAAGAAAGTATTATTCAAATCTACCAGCCCAGTAATGTTATTAGATGTCCATAACGTCTTAACCCAACTAGCAGTAGAGCTTAATAAAAATCAAAAACCACCAGAAGACAACCGTCAAGCTAAGAGAGCTAAAAAAAGAGCTGATAAGAAGAAGCTTGAAAAAGCTATTAAAAGAGCTAAAAGTGGTAGAAACGAATTGAAATAATTAATAAACCGTGAAAAATGAAAAATGAAAGTGAGGTGACGTTTACCCTTAGAAAACGAGAGTCTGAAAGAATTTATGGAGAGTTTATGAAAGGCAGAAGGAAGGAGAATAAAAACTTCTGCCCGTTCTGCAACCGAGACTTAATGGTTAAGGAATTTAGAAATTGGATTATTGTTGAGAACAGGTTTCCATACGACAAAGTGTTCATTACCCATCACTTATTGGCTTCTAAACGGCACTTGAGAACCTATGAGGAATTAACCAACGAGGAAGTGTCTGAATTGAAGTCAATCGAATACCAAGTGATGAACAAACAGTTAGGAGATTACGATGTGATAATCATTAATATCCCAGCTAGGCAGAGCATACCGAGACATTTGCACTTCCATCTGGCTACTTATAAGAAATGAAGCGACTTAAAATAGCGTTCGATGTTGATGACACTCTAATAATTCCTAGCGTCGCTGGATATGCCAAGGATGTACCAAATTACGAGACTATATCAATTTATAGATGGTTGCAGGCTCAAGGTCATTTTATGATTATCTGGAGCGGTAGTGGTGTTGATTGGGCTTCTACTTGGGCTGAAAAGTTAGGGTTAGAGGCGGATGATTTCCCCCGAAAAGGAGAATACCCAGTAGACCTCGCTTTCGACGATTGCGATGTTGAATTAGGTAGAGTTAATTTAAAAGTCAAAAGAATAAACAACTCTATAAGCCGTAAAGAATGGAACAATGGCAAAAAATAAAGAGATAACTATTTGGTCAGCGGACAGTATTCCCTACAAAGAATATAAAGTTTCTACTTATTTGAGAGTTATGAAAGTTCAAGAATTTGTCGAGAAGGTTCAGAAGAAGCATAAGATAGTTGGGATTACTTTCGAGGATAACTTATTAGGATTTATACTAGATGAGAAAAAGATATAAAGAAAAGAAGCGGTCATGTGCGTTATGTAAGCCTCATAAAAGAACTTGGTCTAAACGTTGGACTCTAAAAGACATGATTACTTTAGAGGAATTTGAGCACCTAAAGAAACAAAGTATTGACAATAATAAGGTTACAGATTAAGATGTAAATACGTTGTTATTTTGATTCTAAGGGTGGCTGAATAAGTCGCTATACAGGACTAAGGTATTTTTTTTTACTGAAACCTCGAAAGGGTTAGTAGGACTGGTGAGGGCTACTGCTGAGCTAGGTTTAAAAGTTGCGTGACCATATCAAGCATTGAACTATCACTTCAAAAGAGCTGATTACTACTGTAGAGGTCACACGTCTTGGAGAATGACAAGGTTTATTTGCTGGAAGGTCGTAATACTCTGATTTGGGGGAAGCCCTAATGAAAGACATGACCAAATGGCGGTAGGCTTTGGTTATCTCCCCCTTAGAATTAAGATAATAATTAAAAGAAATAATGTCTGAAGAAATAAAATTAGGAAAAACAGTAGTTTGCGATATTTGTAATAAAGAT
>Ga0222673_1000139_pt1 | contig 43611 bp, 46 predicted proteins | sample AntAcemetagen801_FD_179845 | JGI IMG/M metagenome (GOLD analysis project Ga0222673, IMG submission 179845) | Saline water microbial communities from Ace Lake, Antarctica - #801 | ecosystem: Environmental > Aquatic > Non-marine Saline and Alkaline > Saline | place: Antarctica: Ace Lake...
CGCTGCTTCTGTTGATTATGCGGTTCAGAGTATATTCCCAAATGCCACAAGAACAGTATCTTAATGAGTGAAAAGAAGAACATATTATCAACAACAGAACAAGCTTTAAAAAAGATAGCTCCCCAAAAAGAGAATGAGCTAAAATCTCAGATCAAAAAGAAGGGAAAACAAGCATCAGGAAAGCTTATTGCCTCTGTACGTTCTGAAGTTTCAGCTGCTGGGCAAAGAGTTGATCTTGAAATTTACGCTGAAGAATATGCTGATTTCATTCAAGAAGGAAGATCAAAGGGAACGTTCCCTCCAGCTCAACCAATAAAAGATTGGATGAAAATTAAGGGAATTGAAGAAAAAGCTTTATTCCCAATTATGAAGAAGATCAAGGAAGAGGGAATTTCTCCAGTTGATATAATATCAGAAGCTCAAAAAACAGAATCAATTGCAGATGTAATTTCAAAAGCTCTTGCAGAGAATTTGGAAGAATCTCTTGCTCGTACAATTAGAAAAAATTTAAAGTAATGGCAATCGAAATTATACAAAGCCCAAATAAAAAACAACATTCTGCATTTAACCCTGTATGGCATGTTGTTACCTCCACAAATAAGTATCAAGATCAATTCAGATATGTTTATGATATCCTTTCAGGAAATTCTTTAAACGGAGATTTTGTTCAACGATATTTAGTACCTCCACGCCCTGTTGATGGATATGGAATTCTTGATGTTTCTAATTATGTTTCAACTTTTATTTATCCTCATTTTTCTGCTTCAACTTTAGGTTATGCTCCTGCTTCGGGTTCTGCGTTCTCTTATCGTGTAAAAATTGGAGAAACAACTCCTTATTGGGAATTTTATGATAACTATTTTGGCTTTTCGGCTGGTACTGCTTTTGTCGGGTTTTCTGGAGAAACAGAACATAATCTACAAGCAGGAGATAAAATTGTTGTTCAGCAAGATCAACCTTATACAAATGAGAGCTATCAGGGAGAGCATTCAATTCTTTATGTGCAATCTCCATATATTGCAGTTACATCAACTCCAACAGCGAATTCAACAACTCCTGAAGGAGGAAGAATTTATAAACAGAACGGAGAGCCTTTTATTAATTCAGGGATAACTTTAACACCTCAACTGACAGCTTTTAACCTTGCTTTAACAAGCAAGGAATTTTCTCAGAATGAATTTCTTGGGAGTTATAATATAATTAATGAAGGGAAATTTTTCACCAATTGCCCTGATGAAATAAATATGCTTTCAGCTAATTATGCTTTAGTTTCTCAATTCAATTTTGGAGACGATGCTGTAATGCGAATTGATACTTATGATGTAAATGATTCTCTTGTTGGGAGATATCGTTTCAATAATGAATTCTACTCAGGAGTAACAAGAGATGAAGAAATTGTCCTTCATTTCGGAATTGGAGTGAAAAATTTGAATGAAACTCCAACTTCTTTATATGATGTAATTAGTGGAAATTCTTCTGTTATAAATGATCAAGTTACTTATTATAAATATTTCATAACTAACCAAACATCGTTAACGGGAGAAACAAAAACAGTTAATATTATTTGCAATCCAACAGAAAGAACAAATTATCAGCTTTTGTTTTTGGATCGTTTTGGATCGTGGTTTCCTTTCAACTTTTATTTTGAATCTCAAGAGCAACATAACATCAACAGAAAAGTATTTCAGAAAAGCGTTCTTCCAAATTTATTATCAAATGATCCTTATCTATATACTCAAGATCGAGGAGCAACTGTTTATAATACTGATATCAAGAAATCAATTACTGTTTCTTCCGATTGGCTGAGTGATGAGGAATCTGAGTATATGATGAATTTGCTTTCATCTCCTGAAGTGTATCATATTGATGGAGATGGGGATATTCTTCCTGTAGTTATAAATTCAGGAAATTACACAAAGCAGGAGAATATCAACGGCTTAATTAGCTATCAATTCTCCTTTCAATATGCGTTTGATGATGGGGTTCAAAATTACTAAGGGGTTCAAAATTACTAAATAAATCAAATGGATATCAGATATATTAAAAGAAGATACAAATGGAATAAGTAGGTACTCTCAAGGGAGAATTTACCTTTTTATTTCTTTCTTTTCTTTCATATTGCTCAATATAATTTTGATCTATTTATCAATAGCAGGAAATGAATTATCTGAGGATCAGATACAATCTTTAGTGGTAATCTCCAGCAATTTAAAATGGGCTTTGGGAACTTTCTCTCTTTTTGTATTAGGAGGGAAAGGAGTTGGAGCTTTTAGAGATCGGCAAGTTGGAGTTGAAAACGATTTCCAACACGAACAAGAAAACAATCATAGATGGAGGAAAAATGAAAATCCTTTTGCTGATGATGAAGAAATAAATTGAGATGAATAAGAACGCAAGAATTGATATTTTCGAACAAAGGTTAGTTCCCGTTGCTGGAGGAGTTGTAACTCTCTCTGATGATTGGGCAACAACTTCATTAGACACAAACGGTTGGTTCAATTCGGGATCGACTTCAGGAGGAACTGTTATTGCTTATTCAGGAAATTCATCCAATCAAGGATATTTCCAAGAATTTGTTACTTATCTTCCTGAGGATGGAGTTTATTATAATCTATTCTTTAATGCAGATATATTTGCTGGAGCTGTTGAAGTAAGAATTGCCAATTCAACAGGAAATACAACAACAATTTCAGATACAATATCTTCTTCAGGAGAGGTTAATTTAACTTTCCTTGCAGGATCAGGGCAAACTTTGCCCAACTCAATTTTCTTCATCGCCAAAAATCAACCTGCGTTTACTCCTTTTTCAGGTCATGTTACTGATATTCGTATATCAAGAAATCTTGATGCTTCGCCAATTGGAACAAGAGAAGAATATGATTATTTCAAATCAATTGAATTGGAACAATCAGTCGATATTCCTTTGAATTACTCGATCAATTCAGTAGCTGATTTTTCAGAGAGAAATTCCAATTTCTCGAAATCAATTCTTGTTCCATCAACTCAAAATAATGATGATGTTTTCTCTTCTTTGTGGGATATAAACGGAGATTATACGTTGAACAATTTTAATCCAAAGCGTAAATTCAGAGCTGTTGTTTATAGCTCAGATTTGCCTGTATTTGATGGGTTTCTTCAGCTCCAAGAAACAGTTGAGGAAGATGGAGTTGTTGATTATAATGTTCGTCTGTTCTCAGATTCGAGAAATTTCTTTGAATTGATGGGAGATCAATTTCTTTCAGATTTGAATTGGAGCGAACTCAATCACAAGTTCACATGGAATAAGCTTCAACAAGTTTGGACGGGAAACACAACTTACAATTCAGGTTATTATTATCCTTTGCTACACAATAGTTCAGAGGAATATTTCATCAATAATTTTTACCCAGCAACTTATTTAAGATATGCGCTGGATAAGATCGCTTCTCAACTTGGTTTTCAATTGAATTTCAATTCTGATTTGGAAGCTGTAATTGATCGCTTGATCATTCCTTTTGAAGGGGAAAGATTAACTGTAAATGATTCTGAAAAGAGAAATGTTTCAGTTTTTGCTGGGAAGAACTCAGACGAAACAGGATTAGCTTTAATTCCTCAATCTTCTGTTGTGGGGATCAATTATTTGCCTATAGAAGCAACAGATAATACAATATCTTGGAATGATGTAGCAACTCCTTTCTTTGAAGGAGATGGATTAGATGGAGATGGAGATGGAGTTCTTGAATTTAATGGTTCTATTTATCAATATGAAGCTCAGTTATCAGGAGAGCATCTAATTGAAACTGTAATCTCAGGAGCTGTTTCTTTTGCTTCTTCTGTTGGAGCTGGAGAAGAATTTATTGCAAACGGAAATGCGAACAATAATTTTAGCTCTCCTTTAGGAGCTGTTAAATTTGATATTCTTGTTAATGGAATTTCTGTATCAGAATCAAACGAAATCAACACAAATTCAACTCCTTATTTGGTTGATCAAGGAGGAGATTTATTTCTTCCTCTTGGTAACTTATCAGCAAACAATAATCAACCGTTTGTTATTTCAGCTTCTACTTCGCTTGAACTTCAAGCTGGAGATACAGTTTCGATTCGTTTATATAACAGATTCAACAGAAAATTTACAAGGGATTTTCCAACAGTAGATTTTACTCCAATTTATCCTCAAGTATCTTTAACTGCTTATGATGATGGGAGTTATTTCAAAGTTCTTTGTGGAGATGTACCAGTTGGGGAAGGCTCAATTGTTCAATATTCTAAATGGTTGCCTAAAATCAAACTTAGGGAGCTTTGGAGCAACTTGATCAAGATGTTCAACTTGTACTTGTGGACGAATCAAGCAAATCCTAATCAAATCAATATTGCTTCAAGAAATCAATTTTACGAGAACGGAGAAGTTCTTGATTGGGGTTCTCTGTTAGCACAAAATGAACCTAAGAAACTGGAGTTCTTTAGGGATTTGACGGATAGAGCTATTACGTTAACTTATTCTGATTCTGATGATCGCTTTAATAACCTTTTTAAGAAGAAGAACAACGGCAAAATATTTGGTTCTTATACAAGAGAATTTGATTCTGATTTTGTTGATCAATCAACAGATTATCAGGTTGATTTCGTTCCTACTCCTATAACAAGGAATTTTTACGGAGATGTTGTTCCAGCTATTGATGCAGAGCTTCCTGATGAAGGATTGAGAATTCTTTTCTTACAAGAAATTCCTCAATCAACTCTTGCTCCTGTGTTGAGAAATGATCCCAACTCAACGGAATTACAAGCTTCTGAGTTAGTTCAGTATTATCCAGCTCTTCATTCTGATAAATTAAGCTCTCCAACTCTTGATTTGAATTTTGGAGAAGTAGGAGCTGGGGTAATGATTTCTCCAGTTGAGCTTTCTAAAAATACGCTTTATCAGAGTTATTGGAAATCAACTCTTGATCTAATTGATCGGGGGCAAATATTAACTTGTTACATGAAATTAACAGAGAGAGAAATCCAAAGAGTTAAAAATGATTTATCTGTTAAAATTTGGTTAGGCGATTCGTATTATTTGATATCTCAAATCTTTGATTACAACGCCAATTTCAGAGAGTTAACAAAGGTAGAATTGATCAAGCTGGAAGGGATTTCAAAAGAGCTTTATAATTTTATAGGAGTTGCCAATACAGAAACTCAAGAAACAGATTTCCCTGATGATACAAATACTAATTTAGTTGATGATGGATATTCAGTTAATTCAATTCTTGATGGAGAAATCATCAGGAATCATAATCTTAATAAAAATTCCTCATCAACAGCTCAAGTTTTTGGAAGAAACAACAAAGTTTTCAGAAATGTTACAGGGCTTATTGTTGGAAATAGAAATCAAGTTGCTGAAGGAGTTTCTAATTTTATAACAGCAGGATCAGGCAATATGATTGAGGCGGGAGCTAAAAATGTTTTTCTTTTTGGAGTTAATGATAAAACAATATCTGCTTCTTCTTATGTGAATATTGGAGATAAGATAATTTTGGAAAATGATTCATTAAGAATTGAAGGAGCTATTGAAAGAAATATTCTTGTAATTGATGATGCTTATACAGCGACAACAGCAAATGATATTATTTTTGCTTCAGCTACTTCAAAAAATGTTTTGATTACTCTTCCTGAAAATCTCTCTTCAAGAGAATTTATAATCAAAAGAGTAAACTCTCCTTCTTATAAAGTAAACGTTTACCCATATTCAGCAACAACAGCTTCAACGACAATTGAAGGAGCTGGAATTTACGAATTGAGCAACAACGAAACAATAAGAGTTGTATCAGATGGGGCTAATTATTGGCTGATCTAATTACGCAATTTCTCCAGCTATTTATTGAAAGGGAAAACCTCCCATTCAACAACAAAGCATGGCAGAAAAAGTAGTAATTGGAGTATCTGTTGATACTTCAGAGGCAATAAAAAATGTAAATAAGTTCTCAGGGGAACTTGGAAAACTCAAGAAAGAACTTGAGCAAGAGAAAGCAGAGCTTGCAAAAGTACGCAAGGAATTCAAGGCTCTTAATACTCCTGTTGATGAGCTTACAAAATCGCAAAAGAAATTAAGAGCTGAATTAAACAAGCAAGGGAAATCTCTTGATGATGTTTCAAAATCTTATGCAAAACAACAAGGGAAAGTTAAAGCTTTAAACAAGAATTATAATGAAGCAGAAGGGTCAGTTTCAGGGCTAAGTAAAGGAACAGGAAGGCTAAAAGGAGCAATTACTGATGGGTTGAAATCCTTTACTCTGTTAGCTGGAGGAATTGGAATTGTGATTGGAGTTGCAAAAGAATTGGCAACACAATTTATTGAACTCAACAAGCAAATAACAGATACAGCTACAAGAGCTGCATTTTTCTTTGATCTCACTTCTGAGGGTGCAAGGGAGCTTTCTTTGCAAGCAACAATAATTGGTAAACAATTTGATCAAGATGTTAATTCCGTGCTTGATGTTGCAAATACACTTTCCAAGGAATTTGGAATTTCGGGAAAAGAAGCTCTTGATTTGATCTCCAAAGGATTTGAAACAGGAGGTAGATTTTCAGATGATTTTCTAAATCAATTGAAAGAATATCCTTCCCAACTTGCTCAGGTTGGGTTATCAGCTGATCAAACTGTTGCTTTGCTTAACCAATCAATCAAAGATGGAGTATTCTCAGATAAAGGTCTCGACTCAATTAAAGAGGCTGGAATCAGGTTAAGAGAGGCAACAAACGCAACTCAAACAGCTCTTGATAATGTTGGTTTGGGAGATCTCCCAAAGCGAATTCAAGAGGGAACAATTACCTCTTTTGAGGCTATTCAAGAGGTATCAGGAAAGTTGAAAGAGCTTGGAAATACAGGAGCTGATACAGGAACATTAATTGCAGATGTATTTGGCGGAGCTGGAGAGGATGCTGGATTTAAATTTTTAACCTCTTTGGAGGACGTAAATCTTGAATTAAATGATCTTGATTCTTCATTAACAAAAACTGAAACTGCTCAAAATCGTTTAACAGAAGTTTGGACAAAATTCCTAACATCAGATGATGATGGGGGAGAGTTCTTTTCCGTTGTGCTTGATTTCTTTGCTGATTTGGTTGAAGGGATGGATTATTTCGCAGGAGTTTATAAAGATACAATTGATCCTGTTTTTGAATCCCTTTTTGATTCCCTTTTTGCTATAATTGAACCCTTCAAAAATGTACTGGAACAACTTGGATTTTTTAGTGATGAAGCAGGAGAATCATCTGTATTTTTAAAGTTGTTTAAGGTTGGAGTTGAATCTGCAATTACCCCATTACAGGCAATTGCAAAAACAATTACTCTTGTAATTAGAGCAATCACTTTTGCAATCATTAAAATCAGGGAAGGAATTGCTGATTTGGTTGCTGATGTTCCTTTTGTTGGGGATTTGTTAGGAAACACAATTGGAGTTACAGCAGATCAAGTTAAAGCTGCTGAGGATAAACTTGAAACAGCTTTTGATTCCTTGATTTCACTTCCTAAAGATAAATTCAACGCTGTTAAAGATATTTTCGTTGAAGGGCAAAAAGAGATTAATGATGCTCTTGAAGGAATTGGGGGAGATTTAGGTTCAGCAAACGGAGGGGAAGGAGCAGAACCTGAATCAGATGCTGATCCAAAAGCAGTTGAAAATGAGGAGAAACAACAAGCTGCAATTCAGAGATCAATTGAATTGCTTCAAAAAAAATCAGAAGCGGTTCAAATAGCTTTCGCAAATGAACAAGAAGTTGCTGCAAAAGCTGCTGAATTGAGGGAATCTGGAGCATCAGCTGATGAGATCAATCTTGAATTGCAAAAATTGAGAGCTGTTCAAGCGAAAGAGGGCAAAATATTAGCCTTGGAGGATGAAAGATTGATTGCGCTTGAGCAGGAGGGGTTGAAGCAATCGCAAATTGATATCATAAATCAGGAATTTAGGGATTTGCGATTGCTTGCGGAAGCAGATTATCAAGCTCAGTTAACTGAAATTTCATTAACTGAGGAAGAAAAGAGGCTGGAAAATCAAGCAAAAGCCCAAAAGGAATCTGATAAACTTGCGGAAGATAACATAAAGAAGAAAGAGAAGATTGCGGAGGATGCTGCAAATCAACTTTCAGGGGTTGTTTCAGGATTTTTAACCTCTCAAGAAAATGCTCTTGATGGATTTGCTCAAGGAACTGCTAAAATTGCGCTCGATGCGCTCAATAAGCAAGCTCCAGCTTTGATTGCTGGAATATTTGGTCAATCGCTTGCGAAGTTGGGGCCAGTTGGAGGAACGGTTGCATCTGTTGCAGCAATTGCAGCTTTCAAAGGTTTGATTTCATCTGCATCAGCTTCATTTGAAGATGGAGGGCAATTGCCAAAATACGCAACGGGAGGACGTTTGCAAGGTCGATCTCATGCACAAGGAGGAATTCCTTTATTCCGTAATGGAGCGCAAATTGCGGAAGTTGAGGGAGGCGAATTCATCATCAACAAACAAGCAACATCACAAAATTTGAGGTTGTTGGAATCAATCAACGCTGGAGAATTTACACCCAATTCTCCAACAGTTTCTTCTGCTCAAAATACAGCTACCGCAACTTATGAATCAATAATATCTAACAGAGAAAAAGATCCTCTTACAGCTATTGTATCTGAACAAGAAGTTACACGATCTCAAAAACGTATTTCAAAGTTCGAGCGAACTTCAACTTTGAGATAATTCACGCTATTTATATACATGAGTGAATTAAACAAAAAACAAATTCCTGTTTATGAAATGTTCCTTGATGGATCAGATCAAGATGGAGTATTTGGGATTGCCGTAACAAAAGCTCCTGCAATTGAAAGAGATTTTGTTGCTCTATCAAAGGATGCAGAGCAATCAATCAAATTTTCAACAGATAAGAAGCAACAGGTAGTAACGGGCGCAATTTTCATTCCTGATCAACTAATTTACAGGAAAGATCAAGAAGGAAATCCTTATTACTTGAGAATTTCAGCTGATGAAATCAAAAAAGTTGCTCAAAAATTCTTCAAAGATTCCAATCACAGAATATTCAATATTGAACATCAAAAATCAGTTGATGATGTATTTGTTTTCGAATCTTGGATTTGTGGGAAACAGGACAAAATCAGGGAAATGGATGCGAGGTTTACAGAGGAATTTATCCCTGCTGGATCATGGATCGTTTCAGCAAAAATTGAGAACTCAATTCTTTGGGAACAGATTGAAATGGGGGAGTTTACAGGGTTTAGCATGGAAGGAATGTTTTCAACTTTTGAAGTTGATTTAAACAAACAGATTTCGGATATAAATAATCTGATTGATCAACTTGAAATGGATCAAAATCCCCTCGACAAATTGAGAGCAATTGAAAATTTCTTTCAATCGTAAAAAACAAATAAACAAATCATAAACTATTTATAAATCAATTGATGAAATAAATAAAACATTAATATAAAATGAACAAATTAATCGAAAAACTAAATAAGTACGGAGAGCAGGTAAAAGAAGATTTGAAAAAAATCAAAGCTGAATTTGCTGAGGAAGTTCAAGAAGAAGTTCAAGATGATGCAACTGATGAAGTTGTTGAAGTTGAGCTTGCAGAAGAAGAAGTTGTTGAAGATGCACCTGAGGAAGAAGTTCAAGAAGATGCACCTGAATTTGTAACTCCTGACGCACTTGCAGAAGCACTTGCTCCAGTTCAGGAACAGATTGATCAAATCGCTGAACTTATTGGAGATATGCAAGAGCTATCTTCTCAAGTAACAACTAAGGTTGAGAAGCTTTCAAAAGCTCCTGTTGATGAGAAAATTACAACTGAGGAAAAGTTTCAAGCTCAGATAGAAAAAACTGGAAACAAAGTAAAAGATTTCCTTTTGAGAAATCAAAAATAACAAATTGAATAATAAACAAAATAAACAATAAAAAATGGCTGGATTTAACATTTCTGCTTTAGCAGATCATATTAAAAACGAACAACAGAATATGCTTTCTGCTATGGTTGCTGATGCAGGTACAATTAAGAGTGGTAAAGTTGCTGTAATGGACGGAATTAAGTACAAGCAAAGAATTCCTTTCTTCGCAAAGAACTTGGCATGGCAATCAGGTAATTGTGTAGGAGATGATTCAACTTCAGGATCAACTGTATTTACAGAAAAAGAACTTGAAGTTGCTCAAATTACCCACTACGACAAGAGTTGTATTGACGATTTCAATAACAAGTGGATGGGCGATTTCCTTCCACAAGGATCAACTTATTCTGATGCTGATTATCCGCAAGAGATTGCTGATAATATGGTTGAATTAACTGCTGAAGATGTTGAGATTGGTATTTGGATCGGTGGTTATGCAAATACATCAGAAGGGCTTAACGGTCAAGTTGATGGATGGATGAAATCTTTGGTTGCTACTGCATATTCTTCAAGTACTTTCACAACTGATTCTTCTGTTACTTCATTCACAACTTCAAATGCTGCTGGATATGTTTCAGAATTGTATAACAACGCTCCATCAAGTATTGCTTCTAAGAGCTTGAACTTGTTCCTTGGACGTGCAAATTACAACAAATTGAAGGAATCTCTTTTAACTGCTTTTCCAAATTATACGGAAATCAACAGAGTTGAAGGAACTGAATCATTCACTCACCCAATTTATACCAACATGGAGATTTATCCAACTCACGGATTGGATTCAGTTAACGCTGTTGTTCTTTCGAATGATGGAAACTTGGTTGTTGGAATGGATGCTGTCGAAGATATGGAAGTAAAAGTTGGATATATCGAGGATGAGGATAAAGTATTCGAGAGAATCAAGATGAAACTTGGAACAGAGGTGAAATTTGAATCTCAAGTTGGAGTTATCACTTGGGCATAATTAATTGAATAATAACATTTGATCAGGGGGAGAAAATTCTCCCCCAAGATCAACAAAAAAAAATAGAAAAATGGCTTGTGGAAATATTGAAAATAGTTATTTAAGAGGTTGTGATTTAGGAAGTTCAGGAATCAGAAAATTTTGGTTCGCAAAATATAGTGGTGGAACTGCTATGACTTATGATGCAGATGGAATTATCTCAGGAGGAACTTCTGTTGCCCCTCATTATCTTTATGAGATGAAGGAAGAAACAGGATCAGTTACACAAAACGTAATTGCATCTCCAACAGGGAACGTATCATTTGAAATTATTACTGAAATGGTATTCCTTTACAATCGTCAGGAAGTAAGAAATAGAGTTGATGAACTTGTATCAGCTACATCATCCATAATTGCGGAAGATGAGAACGGTCAACGTTGGTATATTGGTGAAACAAGAGGTTGTTCACCAAACGGAGGAACAGGAGCTTTTGGAGTTTCGGCATCCGACGAGAACAGCTTCAGAATTTCTTTTAGAACTTTGGAATCATCTCCAATTAGACAAATTGATACTGATGGTACTTATGATGCTTCTCCTGCTTTGCTTAACAGCTAAGTAGAGGAATTAAAGAATATAAAAAGAGGGCAATTAAGCCCTCTTTTTTTGTGCTGAATATTTGAAACAAAAGCCCTTTCTGATGATATAATGTATATGAATGAGATAATTGAATTGATAGGAGTTGTTTTGGAACTATTAGGAGTATTTATTGCGTTGGGAGAGGTATATAAAAAAAGGGGCTAAAAAAGCCCCTTAAATTGATTCTTGCGTTTGTTTTCAATTATGCGAAATAAGCAATATAAAATTCAAACTCTGCTTTCTTGGAGAAGAATTTAATCTTTTTCTCCTTGATCAGAATTTTTCTTAGAGCTTGAGCTTGTTCTTCTTTTGTTAGCTGGATATAAGCATCATTAACCCCTTTATTTTGCGTATGAGCAAGGATTTGATCTGATAACCTTTCAGAAATAAACAACCTTGCACAAAGAGAAGAGAAAGTTGAGCGACAAGCGTGGGGATGAAAATCAAGAGCAACATTTAAAGCTCCCTCATCAGTATTTATTGTTGCGTTTTCTCCAAACACCTCAATCATATAATCTTTGATCCCCTTTCTTACCTTATCATCAGAAACTTTCTCAGGCGGGTTATTTTGTAACATCTCCTTAATATTGGGGAAGATCGGACAAACAACACGATTTCTTTTTTTGCCTTTTAACTGCTTTGAAGCTATATAATCAACATAAAGATTTCCATCCTCCAAAGTTCTCCAGTTGTCCTGATCTATCACTTGCCACATATCCGAAATTCTACAACCAGTTGAAAGGAGGATCATCAAGATTTTGCGGATATTGCTCTTTCTGTAATTGGCTCTTGGATATTTTGTTCTCTGAGGTTCGTTTTGGAAAATCTTCATCAAATGCTCTTCCTTCAAGTTTACCTTTGCTTTAGCTGTAACAGTTAGATTTCGTCCGCTTCTTGGTGTAGCTTTTACAGGTACTTTTTCAGCTACTAATTCACGAATAAAGGAATTGATTCTTTTTCTATATTGATCAACAGTAGAATCAGAAGCTCTGTTTACTTGCTCTTTCTGCTCATTTGTTAAATCTTCCCATTCCTCAGAAGTATGATCTCCGTTTTTCTTGTACTGCAAAAAATCAAAGTAATCCTGATCTGAGAAGCTTCGCCAATCAAGGGAAATTCCAACTTTTTCAGCCCAAATTTTTAAGTTCTTTCCGCAACTTATTAATTGAGTTGCTCTTGAAGGGGCAACATTTTTTACTTTAATGATCTGATCAATTGATTCAAGGATATCAAATGAATAAGGATATTTTCTCTCCTTCTTCCCAAGAACTTCATCAATCTTTTGCTTGAACATCTCAGGAAGAATTAGTTCAGTTGATTGAAGTTCCTCAAGAAGCTGATCAAAAGCTTTTTCTCCAGCTCTTTTAACCTTCTCGATCTTCCTTGCATATTCTGTAACTAAGTTAGAAGGGAGAAATTTTAAATCTCCATTTGAAAGGTTATGAGGTTCAATTGTGATTCCAGTTGATATCCGTTTTCTTCCGTATCCAATTGATCCGTCGTATCCAATTGATCCGTTGGAATTTTTGATTTTCCCCCAAGAGAACATAATTAAAAGAGGGGATTTTTTGCTTTTGCTTTTGAGTTGTAATGAGTGATTCAGCATAATATGAGAGTTTTAAATGATTTGATTTACGACAAAGATAAGAAAATTTTCCCGTTTGATCCCTAAAAGAATTAGAGGAATCACAACTAAAAGTATTTTTTACTTGATTATTTTGCGCCCTTGTTCAAAAAGTGAACAAAATTCAGGGGGGGATAATGCTCTTAAAAGGGGGATAATTTCCAACTTGAATTGCTTGATATTACTGGGATTACAAAGGGGGATAATAAGGGGATAATAAGGGCTCTAAACAGCTCTTTTTACCTTTTATAAATTTATCGACAAGCTTATAAAACCCTTTATTTACAGGGGTTTTCCAATTTTTGGAAAAAAATCTTAACTCCCAGCGGGATCACAAATCAATTTTTAAACCCCTGATTTCCAAGAGATTAGGGGTTTTTTATTTTCAAAGGGGGATAATAAGGGGATAATAAGGGGATATAAATAACCCTCCTGAAGCCCTTTCTGATCAAGGAAAGTTCCTTTTAGCTAAAAAGAAACTTTTTGCTCTTAAAAGGGAGGAATCCCTTTTAATCACTCAAGAAGCTCATAATTATTAAAGGGGGATAATATGCTTGAAAGGGGGATAATTTACCCTTAAAAGGAGGGTAATAGCCCTGAAAAAGGATCATTTGGAGCAAATATCAAGGAGGGGATAATAAGGGGATAAAAAAAAGCCCTCAATTAAAAGGGCTTTTTCAATTTGTTCCTGTTGCTTCTATTTTCTTCCTGCTGTTGTTGAGGTGATCTTTCTAATTTTATCCTGTATCTCCTTCTTCTTTGAATTACCAAGAGCAAGATCAAGAGCTTCCATTATGTTCTTTTCCATAATATTCAGCTTCTCTTGAGAGCTGGAATTAATTTCATCAATTATCCAGTTGATATTCTTGAAAGCTCTTCTCAAATCAGAAACTGAAACTTCCTTTGCTTTAGGGGCTTTTTTCTCCTTTGCTTTTTCCTTCTGCTCAAGAACGTTTTTAATTTCAGCTTTGGCTTTTTGGTACTTCTTAGGATCAAGCTGATGGAACTGAGAAAGGATTTTCAGCGTTTGTGTTAACCCTATTTCTTTGTTGATGATCAAGAGCTGGATATCTTGAGGGAGGTAATTAAAAGAAGAATATTGATTTACATATACAGGAGATTTTCCAGTTGCTGAAGCAACTTCTGCTGTTGTCATGCTCTCCAAAGCTTCAACAATAACTTCTCCTCTCATTTTAATCCCCAATTTGGGAACTTCTTTTAACTGATCTTTTAGCTTCTTCATTTCAGAAGCGTTTAATTCTTTTTTGTTTCTCATCATAAAATGATTTATCCAGCAAATAAACAAAAAAAAAGAGAGGTTATTATTACCTCTCCTTCAATATCAACTCTTATTCTTTTTTGGCTTCAGATTTTGGAGTTGATTGTTTCTTCAAATATTCCCGAATTTTATCAAGGGTTTTTTTTGAAAATTCTTTTTTCTTTTTTCTCATTATGCTGGAATTATGGAATTTGATCCAAATGAATTTCTGTTTGGATATAAATTTTGATTGTTTGCATCATAGAGCGGAAATTGAACAGAATTATCACAGAGATATTTCAAACATCTCTCTCTGTAAAAATCAGCTCTTGATTTAGCTCGATCAGCTAACATTCGCACCTCATCCAAATCAGCAGAGATTGAATTATTTCCTGACTGCTTCTCAATTGATTGATTGGTTATGTTGAAATTGCCCTCAAGAAGATACTCATAAAGGGCAAATTCTCTCAAAGTGAAATCAAGATATCCATCAATAAATGTTTGCTCCGAGGAAGTTAATCCCGTCCAAGTTTGTTCTTCTGTTCTTTTATTTGAAAGAAAATCAAACCAAGTTGAACCCAAAATTTCATTTATATGAATATTTTGAGCTGATAAAATTGATTGTTTCAATCTTGAATCTTCAACATTCTTTTCTATTGAAGTATTATTTTTAATGTTTGCTGGAGTTATCCAAAGTTTTGTTGTCATTTTCTTATTCTTTTATTGGTTGATTTTCTCCCTCATTTCCAAGTAAATTATCCTGATCTTCATCCTGATAACTTCCCTCTGAAAGCAGTAAAGGTTGGATATTAATTTCTTGTTCAAAGAGATTTGAAAAAGTTTGTTCAATTTTCAATTGCAAAGGGCGAATTCGTAGATTTTGCATCAAATCAAACTCATTCAATTGATCTCTGTTTGAGTTGAAAGTTGTTCCTTGTTCGGATGAAATTCCAAAAACAGCCCCTTTTCCTGTTACTCCGTGCGCTTGTTTGATTCTCTCAGATGTTAGTTGATCAAGGGATTGAAATCTTTCATCAGAAAGCCCTTCATCAAGATTTTCAATTGATATATTTTCTGCATTTTGAAGGATTGCTGTTCTATGACCTTGATCTCCCTCAAATTTCTTCCATAAAGCAGAGAATTTTTCAGATTCCTCAGCTGAAGAAAATGATCCGTTCAACTTAACAAGAGTTTTAACCGAACTTCCGTGCCTAATGTTATTCAAGTGATACGAAATAATGTGCTGTTGGAGTTCAATATATTCCCTCGCACTCCAATAGGTTGGGAGCGCATACGGAGCAGAAGGAACTCCTTCCAATTTCATATATAACACTTGAGGTTTGGTTGATTTTTTAAGCTTTGAAAATCCCTGAAACAACTCAGGAGCATGAGCTTCTTTTCTGTAATTTTTCCAATCTGATGAAATCCAATAGCTTTGAATTCCGTTCAAAGCAACGTCAGGAGTTGCAAGCCTAACTTTACCAACATCAAGATAATCAACTGTTGGAGTTGATAAATCTCTGCTCCATCTTATCGACAAAGCAAAAGCTCCATAAAGTTTAGCATCAAAGGATAATTTATGTAAAATCTGATCAAGGTTTTCTTCCCCATTTTCATTTTTAAATGCAGCTGAATTTTTATCAATAAATCCTTCTCCTGAAATCATGCTTGCGATATTGTACACCAAATTTGAATGAACAGGAGATTGATCAAGCAAGGAAAGCATATAATCAGGAGCTAAATTATCAGAGCCAAAATTGATATAATCCTTGTTTCTTTTTACCTCAAATGTTGGTTGATCATAGGATGAATTGAATTCAATCAATTCTATTTGTGAATTTGTTTTCTCTTTCATTTTATTTGATTATAGCAATTCCGTATTCGAGCTGAGTTGCATAAATTGATGAAAGAGAGCTTCCTGAGGTTGGGAAAATTGTGTAATCCCAATATCCAGCTGGATATAAATTAACCGTTGCAGCTGATAAAAATTCTGTTCCAGCGGTTACAGTTATATCAAACATCTGATATACATCAGATGAAGATGAGATATCTTCAACTAAAATTGTTCTTTCCTTTTGTGTTAATTGATTCACAAAGCAAATCCCGTAATAAGCTGTTGTTGCTGTAAAAATTCCCCTGTTGTTCCTTTGAGGATAGCAGATGATTCGATTTGTTGTATCAGCTGATAAATTGATCATTCTCTTTCATTTGATAATAAATAGCCTGAGAAAAAGAGAATGAGAATGAACTTTGCAAAAGCTTCACAAAACCCTGCAAAAGCTTGTTGGAAATAAAAAAAAGCCCCAAGAAGGAGCTTTTTAAATTATTTGATTCTGTTATTAACGTCCTGCCACAAAGAGATTTAGAACCTCTCCTGAATTGAAATGATCATCTGATATTAAGGGGTGCAAAAATTCATCTTCTTTTGTTTGCTCTTGTTGATTTAGAGCGGAATTAAGATCATTTGAATATAATATTGATTCCTTGTGCGCAATTGCTGATACATCGCAATCAGAGCTGCAATAATCTCTGTTGAACAACCTCCAATATTCCCTTGATGAAATAGAATCATTAACAGCAACAACAGAATAAAATACATCAGATGATACTTGAATGAATTCAGGAATCTCTCCCGAATTCACAGCGATCCAAAAAGGAAGATAAAGGATAAAATTAGAAGTGCATTTTTCATGATGTTATTTTGATTTGATTACAAACACAAATATAAGATAAAAAAAAAGCCCCAAGAAGGAGCTTTTATATTTTTTTTGAAGAAAAAATTTGAATTAGGATGAAATCCCAATCAATATAAGATAGTGAATACTTAATAAAATATCAAGCAAAAAATAAAAGATGAAGGAAAGCAACACAACACAACACAAGGAAACCACTCCCATAACTTTCCAACATCTTCTGTTTTTAAATAGTATTAAAAAAAACGTTTTCTAACTTTTTTTTTTGATCAATTCATCATTTCAATTTCATTATCAATATTTCTTAGAATAGTTTTTTTAGAATAAACTTCATAGGATTTATCCCCTAAGGCAACTCCTCCTGCATTAAATTGCGCATGATGATCATATATGTATTTCCAAGTATAATCATTATCCTCAGATGGAAATTGTTTGATTAAAATGTAACTATATCTACCTTGTTTTTTTAGCTCTGATGCTGGAATTATCTTGATTAATCTTTTGTAAGATTTTAACTCCTTAGTTCTTTTGCGATAACTTTTTTCAATTTTACGCTCAATTTCAATTTCCCATTCTTCCTGAAATTTTGATTCATTCTGTTGTTTGGTAATTTGTTTTTCCGTTTTCATTATATGATTTGTTAGTTTGTTATAATTTCTGCTTATTAGGTTGAACGTCTTAAATATAAATTTGTTGCAACTAATGCAATATATTTTTATAAAGCAACACAATTTAATAATTGTTCCTTGTATCTGTTGTACACTAATTGCCACGAATAGAGAATTCCTTTTTTGTTGACGAAGAAAGGGAATAAATTGAATTCACTTTCAGAGGCAACTAAATGATTTTTCAGCTCTTCAAAAGTTGTTTCTTCCCATAATTCTATATTGGTTATATCCTCTCCCTTTGGAAATTTTCTCAATTTATCAGGTTCTATTTTTATGAGTTGTTTTTCTCTCCCTGTTGCATAATAATATTCCCCTTGTATGCAAAGAATGCTTTGGATGAACTTAATTCTATTACAGGTTCTCCTGATAAGGAAATCATATTTGGGATGCTCTATCAGCTTAATTTGAGCGCAATCCCATCTCTTTAGCTTATTAAGGAATTTATCCTCAGTTGTTCTTTTGCCTGTAAAGAATTTTTGAAGAGCTGAAACTCTTTCTGTTTTTCCTTCCTTCATTTTGTTTGCTAACATCATGCGTAATTCTGCTGATCTTTGGCTTGTTTTTAGGTTGCCAATTTTGATTGTTGGTAATAGTGCTTTCTCCATTTTTCTGTTATTATATTATATTACATCAATTCAACTGTTTTGCAATCATCAGGAACTTCATGCGACCAACAAACGAACATTCCTCCAACGGTGCAGAGTACCGATCCAAGCTCTTCTGCTCTGATTGCTTCCTTTAATTCTTCTCTATCTTCCCTTGCTTTCTCCTCTTGATATCTCTTTTCCCAAGCTTCATTTTTTCGCTTGATTATTTCCTTTTTTTCGTTGAATTTCCAATACCTTTCTTTGATAACATCATAAGAATCAATTGCAGGGAGCAATAAATCTTTAACATTTTGATAATATTTTCTTGATTGCCCTGATAAATTATATAAAAGAGCTTTCTTTGCTTTAATTACTTTTGATTGAAGATTTCCCCATAATGATGAAGCTTTGCCTAATATGATTTGCATATATTTGAACTTCCTTCCGTATCTCTCTACAACTTTAAAAGTTTGTCTTATCTTATCATTATGAAGGAGCTGATTTTTAGCTGTTCGTGCTTGTCTTTCGGAAATTGTTTGCCCTGTTTCTTTTGTGAAAGCTTTCAGATATTGATCCCATGTTAAAGTTATCACTCTGTACCCTTTGCTCAGGTGCATTTTGTATATAAAATTCTCAAAGAATTTTATAAAGCTTTCTGTTTTTGTCGTTGTTGTTGTATTCATTTTATATATTATTAATAAATAGAAAGCCCCTTGTTAGACCAACGACAGACTAACAAGGGGTATTTCTAAATAAGTTATGGCTTCAGTTCCTTAACTCTAAAAATTTCTTTTTATTGTCGTTGTTCATTTATAATTAGTTGGAAATTTTCAAAACAAGTAAATAAACTAATTTTGTTGATAACTATTTTAAATGATATGCAAATATATAAAGATTATTTCAATAAATAAAGAACTGTTGAATTCTTTTTTGCGATTTAATTCTTTTTTTTTCTGATCAAAGTTCAACTGATTGCCGATACTATAATAATAATTCACTCAGATGATTAAAGTTTTCCTATCTTTACTTTCTAAATTTATAACTCCTGAGGAAAAGGAGAACTAACTTCTGATAAAGGAAATCCAAAAAAACTTTCTCTTTCAAAAAAGAACAGAATAAAAAAAGAACAGAATAAAAGAAAAAAGGGGTTGGGATTTCAAATCCTGTTGCCTGTTCTCCTTTCACTCAGGAACAACTTGCTTTACTTTCTAAATTTATAACTCCTGAGGAAAAGGAGAAACAACTTCTGATAAATGAAATCCAAAAAAACTTTCTCTTTCAAAAAAGAACAGAATTTTAAGCTGATTAAAGCTCTTTTATTTCAATTCCGTATCAATCAACATTCTGTTGATTAAAGTTGATTCTTGCCCTTTATTTCAAGTCTTGCCCTTTATTTAAAGCTCAAACAAGAAGATAATAAACTTGCAGATGAAATTGTTTTTGATTATTTTTGTTAAGCAAAACAAAGAACAACATAATCAGCAAATTGAATTGATTGAGGAGAGAAGAGGAGAGGAGAGGGAATAAATTGCTGATGGAAAAGAGGGAAAGTTAATTTTCCCTTTTTTTGTGATTAAAAAAAAATCTCCCTTATTTATTTGTGTGGTAAATGTCATATTGACTTGTTATTGTCATATGGAGGTTAGTTTTTTTTGAAAGAGGAGGTTCAACGGAGCTTCCTCTTTTTCATTTCATATAATTTAAGATTGCAACAAGCAAAATTCCCAAAGAGATAATAAGAGGAATCAACCATTTGAGAAAGGCAAAGCTCCTTTTGTTATTATGTTTTTCCTTCTTCTTATAAAATTCAGCAAATCCTCCAGCAACAACAAAATCATCTGATGCAGATGTTAATTCAGCTGTTCCTCCTTTGCTTGTTCCTCCTTTGCTTGTTAATCCTTTTTCTTCAAATATTGGGAAATCAATCTCTTGATTTGCTGATCTTAAATGCTGAATGAATTCTTCCCAGCTGATGATTTCATCAAGCTTTAACTCTTTATCATAGATGTAACTCAAGTTGTAAATTGATCTTCCTTTGCTCTCTTTGTCCTTTGTATGGCAAAAAAGCAACACTTTATCCAATAGCTCAATTATTTCAGCTCTCATATAACTCTGTTTGAATTCCAAATTTACAGCAATCTCATCCTGATTTGCTCCCTCGTTGATAATTTCTTTTTTAATCGTAGTTCAAAGAAATATCAATAATAATATCAGAAAGCATTTTTTTTTGCTATTTATTATTGAAGATAAAATTTGAATTAAATGAAAAAACAAACATCAACGTTTGAGAGCGCAAATGCGCTTTCATATTTAACAGTTAATTCCCTTGATGAATTATACCAAGGAAATGTAAATTACATGAATCACTTGAAAAACTATCAACCAAGAAATCAATTTGAGCAAAAAGAAAGAGTTGGACGAATTTTGATCAACCAACTTAAAGAAGCAACAACCATCTCAGGAACTTGCATAAATGATAAAACTCGATCAGATGTAACTCTCTCTTTGCAACAATCAAATTTCCCCCTCGGACATACAGAAATCAAAGTTAAAAGATATCATTCAGTTCAAGCAGATGGGACAGTTTTTGAACCCTTTCTTGATCGAGATAAAATTGAGTTTATGAAGCAAGGAACGGAAGATCATTATAAACGAACAGGGCAATATCTCCCTGCTTATGCTGCTTTTATCTTTCTGCATGACGGACAAGTAAAAATTTATTCCCTTGCTGAGGAATTCAAATTTGAAAAAAGAAAATGCAGATCAACAAATGAATCAGGAAAAGAAGTTTGGAGATTATTAGATGTAACATATTTTCCTGACTGCTTGCTTTTACATCAGGAAAAAATTGAAATAACTGAGGATCAAATTGATATTATGTATCAAGGAGAAAAGGGAAAATATACCAAAGAATCAGTACGAGCAGAATTCAAACGAAAGCAAAAGGAATTTCATTTAATTCAAACATATCAACCGCAAGAACTTCCAGCTGAATATTTCAATCAAATCATTCATCCTCCATATTTATAAGCAAATGATAAAAATGAGCAAATTAAACCCTTCAAAGCTTGAACTTATATATCAGATGATGCAGGCAGCACAAGATAAATTAATCAAATCAAATTGGATTCGCAAAAATTTGATGAGAGAGATAAAAGATGTTTCAAATCGAAAACAAGGATCAATTTCAGAATTAATTGATTGCTTGCTTTATAATGAAAAAAGAGAAAAAACAACCTCGCTCGAATTGCAGCTTGAAATTTGCGCTCGAATAAACTCTTGCAACTATCTGATCAACTCATTTGCAAAGGATGATTTGTTTGAAGAATGCAAGCTTGTGAGGGATTATTTGGATCAGCTGGAACTCATTTATTTAGCTATAATAACAGATCATTTTGCGGAAATTATAACAGAAGATGATGTTGCAATAATTGAGGAATTCAGAGCTTTCTCCTTTGCGAAATCAAAAGAAGATATAAATGAGAATGATTGAACAACATAAAACAAACAAAAAATATTTCAATTCAATTTGGAATTCCGCAACAGCTTCAACTTCAAATGAAGCTTTCAGATTGTTTAATTTAGATGAATCAAATGTTGTTCAACAAATCATCTTTTCAAATTCGCTGCAAATTTATAAAACAAAAGATTTGCTGGATGATTTGAAACAAGAGCTTTTAATGATTCTGTTGAAATACCTTGAACGAGATGGAGAGGAGGTTTTTGTCAATTTCTATAATAAGAGAAACAGTTTCCGCTTTTGGCTAACCTCAGTTGCAAAGTATAATTTCAAATCAAATTCATCTCCTGTATATCGCAAATACATCGGAAATAAGAACCTCAATTTTGATTATGATGCAATCCCTCCAGCTGCATTAAATGATGATGAGGATGCGCTGTTGCTTGATCGCTATGAGGCAAAAGAACTCAAACTTTATATTGGGCAATTCCTATATTCTCCCAAAGCAAAAGAACTCTTTCATGACTTGGAAATTGAATTGTTTGTTCATCATTTTTTTGGCAAGAAAAACAAACGCAATTTCTCCTTAACAAAGCTTGCAGATGAAATAGAATTGAGCCATACAACAGTTAATTCTATTTTTAAAGAAGTAAAAGAATTTCTCTTTCATCAACTTCAGCAAAATAAATATTAAAAAACATTTCATCTTTTATTGTGTTTTATCTTTTTTCTTGCTATTTATTTATATGAAAGATGAAACTTCAATTATAACAACATCAACATCAGATGTATTTGATTCAGAAGATCGGGAGATGATCTTTGCAATCATTCGGGAAGTGAATGAAATAAAACAAATTTGGAAAGCATGGAAGCAATTGAATTGATAAAGCTTTTTGTTTTTGTTTGGCTTGGTTTTTCGGTTGTTAATCATTTGATTCCTGAAATATATAAGCTTTTGATTTATGCGAAAAAGAACGGGCTTTATTTATTTACAAAAGCTGTTGCAACAACTGTTGTTTCTTGTTCAAAATGCTTTTTCTTTTGGGTTGTTTTATTCACAGCACAAGATTTATTTCTTGCTTCATCTTTCGCTTTTATTGCTCAACTAATCGGAAACAAACTATGATAACAGCAACTGAAATATATGAGATCATTCATCAGAGAATTCAAATTTTATGCCATTACGGAAAAAAAACAAATGATCAAAGAAATGAAATATCAATTCTGAGCAAAGCAAATGAATGCTTGCTGGAGTTTTACCTTAATAATAAAGAAGAAAATGAATCCAAATAATGAACAAGCTGCTCAATTGGAAGCACTAAAATCAACAGAGATAATCAGAATTCCGCAAGATGGAATTACAATAAGAAATTTGTACGTGCAACTAATAGATCACGCTGCTCATATCTGCTATACTTGCCCATCAACGGTTGCAAACTACAAAAGGAAACTACTTGCAAAATATGAGATATATCTGCAATCTTCTGAGGCAAAATCAAAGCTTGATTTGGCAATTGATCAGGTGAATGAATTGAAACAGCTGGATATCAACAAAGATAAGGTTGCTAAAGCTTATGGAAAGAGAGTTGTGAGATATAGAATTGCAGATCATTTGATTTATATAAACGGATCAAAATCTCCTCAATTGCAAATTGTCGAAGGGGAACTTGTTCCTTTTGATTTGGATGAAGATGATATTCTTTCCTGATGCAAAATAAACACAAGAATTATTTTGCTCCATTAAAGAAATATAAATTAATTCAGGAGAACAAGAAAGGAAATGAATTCAAAGCAAAGCAAAAAATGAACGAGATATATAATAAATTAAAAGAAGGTTGGATCATTTATGTAAATGATTTTAATATAAATGAAGAAAGATCACAACCTGTTTTTTCCAATCTTCAAGAAGCTTTGCTTGTTGCAATTGAGGAAATAAGATATAATTTTCTTTGCTATCATTTTACAAGAGATATAATATATAAAGCTCTTGCAAAATTCTTTATCACAAAATTAATTGAGAATTGTGAACCAATCAGAGAAGAAGATGATCAGCTGGAATTGAAATTGAATTTCATATATGAGAGCTTTGAAAAAATTGAAAACAAAATAAAATGAACCCTTGGAAGCAAAATATTAAACTTTCACCTCAAGAGCTTTTAAAGCTTTTTCCATTTCTTGAATTCGCAAAAGAATTCAATCGCTATTGGTTGAATTCCTTTGCGAGGGATGGATCACAAATGATAAGAATAAAATATCAAATGGACGAATTCTCTCCTTTGGAGTTTATGGATTTTTCCTCTGATTTATTAATGAAAGAATATCAGTTTTATTTACAAAATAATACAACATCAACATCGTAAAAATGAACAAAAGAGAACAACATATAATTCACGTTCGAGAATGGCAAAAACGCAATTCCGAAAAAGTCGCAGAATATCAAAAAAGATATAATGATAAGAAGAGAGCAAGATTGAAAAGAAGACGAGATTTAACTTGCAAATACTTTGATTATACACAAAAGGAACTTGATGAAGTTTCAAAATTCTTTTCCCCTGACGAGATGGAGCTTTATGTTCGATATAATCAGCAAATGTTAACCTATGCGGAATTGCTTGGTGAATTTGATGATATTACGTTGTATCGGATTTGCTTGATTATTAAACAAATCAAGATCAAGATGAAAGAAGTTGTTGAAGGAAATGAGGCAATATAATGAGCAAGTTCCCAACATGGAGAAGAATCTCCCATTATTTACAATAAGTGAAGAATAAATATCCAATATATAACTCCCTCTCTTTGAAGCATCAAGCGTTTGTTGATGCTATGATCAAATTTAAGATGAATCAAACTCAAGCTTATCTTGATACATATCCAAATTCAAGTTATGATAATGCAAGATCAGCTTCTTGTTTGCTTCTAACAAAACCAAACATTCAGAAGGCTATTAAAGAGAGAACACAAAGGGAGAGCGCAAAAATTGATATATCACTTGAGGCACAACTCCAGCGTTTGTTTTCCCTTCTTGAAGATGCTGGAAAGGTTGAGAATGATAAGCAGAGAGTGCAATTGCAGCTCGATATAATGAAGGAAATCAATAAGATGGGGGGATTGAGCTTCAAACCTGATGCTACCCCTTCAAAGGGTTCTATTTCAATTTCCGTTGATGTGATCAAAGAATTGGGAAAAGGAAAGAAATTGAACCTGCATCCTCCAGCAGATGATTCTCAAGATGTAGATTTTGAAGAGCTTCCTGATGATCAGGATAATTGATATTATCCCCTTATTATCCCCCTTTGCTTATTTGGGTTTTGGGTTGAGTTGGGGATATTGTAGATATAACAGGGGTTTGAGGGCTTATCCCCCTTTTAATAATTAATCCTATTAGGATCAGAACGGTAAAACTTATTGAATGATCTTCGATGATCAGGATGATGAATGATGATGAGAAAGCTCCTCCTCAGGTGTATGACGTTGAGATAAGGTAAGGAGATGTATATGTAAAATTTGAACTTTCAAATGTTTCCATAATCACTTTAAAATCAACTCCATCTTTTAAACTTCCTGTTTCCTGTTTCAAATGTTTTTTTTGCTTTTAGATTCTTATTATTTCTTTCTCCTTCTCATCAGGTGCATCAGCTCCAGCAATCTCAAGGAGATGGATTTACAAAATTTGAACTTTCAAATGTTTTATATAAAATGTTTTTGTGATTCAATTTTGATTCTGTTCAACGATTGATAAACAGGAGAAATCCATTTCCCCTGTTTCCCAACCTGATCTTTCTGAGAATTCAAATCTATTTATATACGTGGAAAAAAATGAAGAAAATATAAACCCTGACTCTTGGACTGAAAAAGAACTTCTTAAGCATCTATACAGAACTGTTAAGGAGATGCAAATTGAGCAATTTGAGATGAAGAAAGAGTTGGTTGAAATCAAATTGGAGATAACCAAGTTGGAAATCAAATTTACAACATTACAAACAGAAGTTCACACAAGGGAAAAGGATATAGATCGGAGGATATCAAGGAACTCCACAATTGCATATGTTGTTGGAGTTATTATTGCTGGAGCTGCGTTTATTTTGGGATATACCAAAGGATAAAGCAAAAGGAGGGCATCACCCCTCCTTTCTAAATCAAATCAAAATATCATGCTCTAAAGCAATCCAAATTGAGCAACAAAGATAATATAAAATAATTCCTCTTTCAAAATTGAGTTTATAAATAAAAAATAGATATCAGGTTCAAGTTTTTCCTGCTATTTATTTATATGAAGTTATACGACAAACAAGGCGCTTTTCTACAAGCTTGCCTTGATCCAAAATATCACACTTGCATTTTTTCTGGAGGGGTTGGTTCAGGGAAATCGAGAATTCTTGCTTTTACACTTTTATATATGGCAATCACTTTTCCAGAAACTCGCTATCTATTGGGGAGAGCAAGATTATCTGATCTAAGAGACTCAACACTTGTAACTCTCTTTGATGTAGCAAAAGAAATGAAAATGACCGTTAATGGAGAGGATCGGAGAGTTTATGATTTCTTGGATTATAATATGCAAAAAAACATTATCACAATAACTCAAGAAAAGATGGATGATCAAGGAAGGAAAAAAGAACTTTCATCAACCATCATTCTCAAAGCTTTAGAAACAAAACCCTCTGATCCTGAGTTGATTGGGTTGGGATCAACCGAATACACAGCTTGTTTTCTTGACGAAATGGGGCAAATTGATCAAAAAGTTTACACAACCTTGATCCAAAGATTGCGCTATAAATTGGAAGAAAACAACTTAACAGGGAAAATCATAATTGCCACAAATCCAACTCAGAATTGGTTATATCATCAGCTTTATATTCCGTTTGAAAATGGAGAGTTGGACAAGGAAATATATTTTACACAAGCATCTCCAAAGGATAATATATTTCTTTCCAAATCTTATCTGAAACGTTTAACACGAAAGAATCTTACTGAATGGGAATATCAAACAAGGGTTTTGTTGAATTGGCATTTTTCGGAAGCTGATGTTGAACTCTTTGAGGTTAGCAAAATAAATGATGCTTTCAACGCAAAATTGGAGTTGGAGGATCGCAACAGATATTGCTCTGTTGATATCGCAGGAAAGGGAAAAGATGCAACTGTTTGTGCTATTTGGCAAGGATGGGAGTTGATTGAAATCAGGAGATATAATCATTTAACAGCGCCTGAAACAGCATCAATAATTGCAGCAATTCAAAAGGAATTTAATATCCCAACAAAGCACGTTGTAATAGACTGCAACGGAATTGGAAGCGGAGTAGGTGATCTCGTTCGTGGCTCTTATCGCTTTGTGGCGCATAAATCAGCTTTAAATAATGCTCCTTATAGGTCAATCAAGGATCAGATGTTTTATCATTTATCGGAGAAGATCAATCAAGGAAAGGTAAAATTCAGTTGTTATGATTGGATTGATTCGATCATCCAAGAGCTGCAAGCGCATAAGAGATATAAGCACGGAGCAGATGGAGCTGCTGCTGTTACGCCCAAATCAATCATTCACGGAAGTTTGCAAAAATCTCCTGATATAGCTGATTCCATTATGATGAGATGCGTTTATGATTTCATTTCAACATCTCCAAAAATAGATTTAATATAATGCAAGAAATAGAACTAAAAATTAAAAATAAACAAACCAAAGAAAAAAATTCTGTTGTGTTTGAATTCCCTTTGAGTTGGGAGGAATTGAGTTTGCGCCAATTTATTGATTGGTATGAGATTACACTTGATTCTGAGGTAAATGAGCTGGAGAGGATGATTCAAATAATCTCTGTTTTATCACAAAAAAGCAAAGAAGAAATTGAAAATTTACCTGAGCAAGCATTTTATAAACTTGCGGAAGTTGTAACTCCGATGATTGAGGAAGGATTTCCTCCTTTCCAGCCTCAGTTGGGCAAAGGAGAAGGAGAATTTCAAGCTGAAATTGATGGAGTTCTTTATAAATGGAATCCTGATTACTTCAAAGATAATATTGGGAATATTGCCAAGATGGAGCAAATGCTAACAGGTTTGAATTTGGTAACTCATTTTCATTATGTATTGGCTTTTTGTTTGAATTTTGAGGGAGAGGAATTTGATCAAGAAAAATTGAATGAAAAAGCTCAAATGTTTTTGGATAAAATCCAAATGAATGAATTATATTTTTTTTTGTTCAATTCATTCACACAAGGGAAAACTTCTTTAAACTTTATCAAGGGCTTTTCAAACGGAGAAAAAGCGATCAATCAAATAGAGAGGGAGCTTCATCTTCTTCAAAATTCAGTCAAAGATGGAGTTGGTTCGACAACCGAATAAAAATTGCAGAATCAAAGCTCTTTGGGGCAACATTAAAGCAATCAGATCAAACTTCCATGCAGGAATGCTTTGAATTTTTAAGTTACGAAAAGGAAAAAACAGAATTGGAGATCAAGTTGCAAAATGAAGCGCAATCAAGAGCAAGAACAAGAAGATAAAGTTCATTCTTTATTCAGCTATTTATAAAAAGAAGAAAATGAAATTATGAGTGAATTATCAAACAAAGCAATATATCAACTTATTGAAAGAGTTTCCCAATCTGAGGGTTGGATCAAAGAAATCCGTTTCTCTGATTTTTGGATTGCGGAGGATAAGGATAACTCTTATCCTTTGCTTATAATTGATGTTCTTGGAGGAAATTTTTCTGATTATCCTCCAAGAAGATCATTTGAAATTCAGTTAACTCTCTTTGATCAAAGAAGAGATGATAATCTTAATTTCCAAGATGCAGTTTCATCAACAAGAAATGTTCTTGAAGATATTGTTGTTCGTTTAAGAACATCTCCTTATTCATCTGATTATGGAGTTCGTTTTTCATCTGATCCTTCATCAGATGTTATTAAATGGGGCGATTCGAATGATAAATTGATAGGAACTCAAATGAGTTTTGAAATCTCAGTTCCTTCCTCAGTTTGTGTTGGAAATCTTCCTCCTGTTGTAGGTTCTCCTTCGATAATTTTACCTGAATGTGATGCTGTAATTTCAAACGTTTTTTCTCAGAATGGAACGTTGCTAAACTCAGGTTCAACTTCATTCCCTTCTCTGTTTAATTATACTGTTGGGAATTTGACAATTGCAAATGAATTTCCAACTCAATTGTTTTCTGTGGATGCAAGTAATTCTCTTTTCACAATTCCCAATATGGTTTGGGAAAACTCATCAGGAGAATTACTTGCAAGCTTCCTTCCTGTTATCTATGTTGAGGATCAAATTGCTCCTGATATTGTTGTTGTAAATTCAAACGGAGGAGAATCAATTTCTCTTCCTTTGTCGGGAATAGTTTATCACGGATTTTCTGCTTCTTCTTTAAATGTTAAAGTTTACAATTCAGAAATTGATGTTCTTGTGAACACAGGGATCACTTCTAATTATGAATTTACAGTTGATGATTGCGAGATAAATCTTGTTCCAAATGGAGGAGCTTTTATTGTTTCTTCAACTGAAGTTCCAGCAGGAACAAGTGAAAGTATTATTATTCCTGATTTTGATGTTGTTAATTCAAATGGTCAATCGGCAACCTCAGTTGTTTATTCAGGAACTGTTCACGTTGATTTCTCAGGAGCAACTGCTGAAGGAATAACTTATCATCGCCCTCAATTTCAAGGGCAAATAACATCTTATGCTATCGGAGATGTAGCTTGGCATTTTTCATCAGGAACTTATGATTATCCACGAACAGGAGGAACAATTCAAGAGCTGGATCATTCCGCTTCCTCTCCTTTTTATACGCTGAAATATGATAATGCTTTTGGGAATAAATTCAGATATACCACAGATCAAGGAGAACCTGCAAGTGATCAGAAAGCAGATTTCAGATTAGAATCTTATTCAGCTTCAACTCTGTATTATGTAATTGATAATTTAACTGGGATTGGCTGGTTAACAGATGCGATTTCTTACAATCAAAATTGGAGCGACGCTATTTTGTCAGCTAATACATTTAGTTGGAGTGGGTTTTCTGAAACTTATGATGATTGGAGGATGCCTTGTGTAGCAGAAATTGAATCTGTAATAAATATGAGAGGATCATTTCATTTAGCGGAGAACATCTTTGAAAGATTTGGGAGAATTCCTAATGCTGGAAGTGTTGTGATCAATATGTATTTGTCAGATACTTCTTACTCTAATTCAGGGAATGCTTATCTGTATAATGATAGTGCTGAAACAGGAAAAAGAAGTAAAACTTCCCCTTCTTTTCACGGATTATTTCCAGTAAGAAATCACTATTAAAAAAAACAAAAAAAATGGCTTTAAAAGATTATAGATATAAAATAACAGGAGACACAATTCAAGTTGCTTCTGATTTGGTTTTAAACAATCCTGAATTCAGGGTTAACTCAGTTTATTATAAAGCTCAAGAATTAGAAGCTGATATTGAACTTTTAATTCGAGAAGGAGAAGGTGTGTTCTTTCATTCAAGAAATTATACAATTAATGTTCCTTTAGAACAAGAGGGTTTAGACGCTGCTTCTGTAGATTTTGCGGTTCAGAGTATATTCCCTAACGCAGTACGCACGGATAGTTAATTTTGTCTATTTATAATTGATGCAATATTCTACTGGAAATACCGTTTATGTCAATTTTGTTTCTGTTTCAGGATCAACAAACACACCTTTAACAGCTTCTACTACTTTTGATGATGTTTTATACCGAAATGGCTCGGTTTACACAGGTGTTACAACTACAATTTCTTTGGTAGATGCTTCTTCTGGTGTGTATTCTGCGTCATTTACTCCTAATGAATCAGGAAGTTATCAATTGTATGTAAAAAATAATTTAAACAATGTCATTTTTGTAACAGAGTTGATTAAAGTGACAAACACAGACGGTACAACAATATATGTTGGTCTTTAAAAGAAGGAAAGTATGGGTAAGAAAGCGTTGGTTCTCTCAGGCGGAGGATCAGTTGGAGCATTTGCTGGAGGTGTAATTCAGTATTTAATCCAAGACCAAAATAAAGAGTATGATTTATATATAGGAACATCTACTGGGAGTTTACTTGCTCCATTAACCTCGATTCGTGAATTGGATATTTTAAGAAAAGGTTACACGTCTGTAAATTCTGATGATATATTCTCTTTTAATCCGTTTTACACCAGAGGTAAAAAAAAAGGTCAGCACAATTACTTAAAAATACTTTTTCGTCTTTTAACTTTTCATAAGACTTTTGGGGAATCTGAAAACCTAAAAGATTTCATTCGCAAATATTTTAAAGAAAAACATTTCGAAAAATTAAAAAACTCTGAGCAAGAAGTTATTGCGGTTGTAACTAATCTAAGTTTAGAAAGAACTGAATACAAATCTTCAAACGACTTTACTTATGATGAGTTTTGTAATTGGCTTTGGGCATCTGCTAACGTTCCTCTTTACATGTCTGTTTACGAACATGGAGGTTTTCAATACGCTGATGGAGGTTTGTTTCAAAATGTCCCTATTCAAGCAGCTATTGATGCAGGGGCAACTGAAATTGATGTAATTGTTCTTGATGCGGAAAATGTTGCTCCTAAAAATCATTTCGAAATTAAAAACCCCATCCATTATGTTGTTTCTATTCTTCGGATGATGATGAAGAAAAATATGAGAAATAATATCGAAATGGGAAAATTAACTTCTCACAATAAAAATATTGACATTAGTTTATGTTTCACCCCTGAGGTGTTGACAAATAATGTGCTTTCTTTTGAAAAAGAAAAAATGGATGAATGGTGGGATTTAGGCTATGAGCATGCAAAAAGCGGAGGTTTCCAAAACTATAGATTAACAAGATCAAACAACTTAAAAAAAACTACTTGATTTTTTTAAGTATTGGGACTACTTATTGAAAAAGATAACTCAAACTAAAAACAGAAAATGGAGTATTATGCTTATACCCTCTATGATGAGGTGCAAGATTTCTTTAATGCAAACAAGTTAATTATTGTAGCTTGGGCATGGAAATCATCAAGAACTGGAAACTGGAGTACACACCGTAACAAAACTCCAGCCACTTCTTATTTTAACAGAGTTGGTGTGTTGCCAATAAGTGCAACAATGTTTCACTTGACAAGAAAATCTTACGATAGAACTTTGAAAAAAGTTGTTGATAAACCATTTGCTTTAATGGAAAAAATAGATGAAGGTGGAGAGTGGAGATATTACAACAAACCAACTATTGAAGAGTCAACTCAGAGACTTCTTATGGTTGAAGGAGACCCTAACGTAGACCTTTACCATGCTAATCCAGCCGTAAGAGTAACTGATCAAGGAAACGGAATTTCTCTTATTGAGAATATTTCAATTATCAATGAATCTCCTTGGGAAGAAGCAAAAAGAAATGTTGATATTGACTCTATTGGTTGTATGTGGTATATGCGCCAAATTGAGGATGGAAACTATCATCAGGGCGGTTATATTGCAAACGGAAATTCTATTGATCTAAATAGAGGAAGCGGTCGTGTAGGTTTTTGTAAACTCACTGAGAGAATAGATGTGCCAATTGCTCAAGATGTAGAGGGTGATTCCGATAAATTTACAGAAACAGCAGATTATGTTTATACTGAAGAGGATCGACTTGATCCAGAGAAAGAATATTTGACATTAACCATTTATCATGGTGTGAAACAAACAATTCGCCCTTTGGTTCTTCCAGTTGAAACAGTATTACCTAACCCAGTTAAAACCGAAAAATAATGAAACTTAACACAAGAGAAGAAGTACAGGAATTTCTTAATAATCATTTTGATGATGAATTCCAGCATTGGGAAGTTGATACCAGAATAATTTGGATATATCAAGCGTCTAATGGAACAGGGAGATACCAAAGCCAGAAAAATTTAAACTATGGTGTAATTGGGATTCTTGGTAAGCCTGTTGAAGTTGAAGTTGACCCATCAGGAAGTTTAACTTTCAGTAAACAATCAACATTTAAAAGAAAACCATACACGACTTTTACTACAATTAGTAAAACTGAAGATGGTGGTTATATTTTAATTAAGTATGTAGGTTTTCTATATAATACTTTCCTTGAGAACATGGACAACATGAGAGGGAACTCATCTTACAACAAAGCTGTTGAGATGTCTGGGATTGAAAATCCAACAGATGAAGAAATTGCTACTACAATGGCAACTCAAATTTACGGTTTAAGAAAAGATGCTCCAGAGATTGATCCTAACACTGTAACTCTTGATGTTCATACTGAGATGGTTGATGGTAAGCTTGAGATAACTGGAGATTTTCGTATAGCAGGAGAGCCATCTAATCCATTAAGATGGATGTGGTGGGTCAACCCAGCTGAAGGAGTTTTAGGAACTGCATCAAGCGGAAAAGCCGCAGGAGAGTACATCGGAGGTAGAAAGAAGTTTACTGTTAATTCAGATTTTAGAGATCGTGAATCGTTTATGATCATGAATACCAAGGATGTTGAAATTAAATGTTATGCTCAATATAAAGAGCAGGATGGCGATCTTAAAATGAAGAGTAAATTTGTTACAATTGACTTAACAGGAGCGCTACCTTTATATGATTATTTCGGATTAGTGGGTAAATAAGCGATTTTTGCCTCAAACGGACTATTTATAGTTGAAATAAAAGACTATAAATATGTCTATAATAAAAAAAGTACCAAAAAGTGAACATAGGTTTGAGTGGTTTAAATGCAGCACAGACCCTGTTTATTTTTTGAACACATACGGGAAAGTTTTCGATGCTCGAAAGCAGCTTATCTCGGACATGACCTGTTTTGATTATCAGGAAGATGTTGTTGATGACTTCTTAGATCATCGATTTAATATTACATTAAAAAGTCGCCAATGTTTACCTAAAGGAACTTACGTCAATACTCCTGATGGAATTAAATCAATAGAATCGTTTAAAAAAGGCGACTCAGTTTGGTCATATAATCTGTCTTCAGAAGAGAAAAACATTGATCGAATATATGATGCGTGGCAAAGCGGAGTTCGTAAGTGTATTACTTTTAAGTTAAGGGATACTCGAAATTTTACTGTTGGAGTAACCCATCCTTTTTTTATTGAAGGTAAAGGATGGGTTAAAGCTAAAAATCTTTCCAAAGGAGATCAGGTTGTATTTGAAAAACCCGACTTTGGAAACAAAATTCCTCGCAATTCTTTTGTAATCGCTTTAGCTTATATGATTACAGATGGGAGTGCTGTTAAGCAGCCAAAATTTACAAATACAAACAATTTATATCTACAAGAATTTTCAGAATGTGTAAATGAACTATGCCCTAATCTCGACATTCGAAAAACACCTAAAGGAAACGGGTTTGATTTATTTCCTCATCAACCTCACGGCTCTACTTCTAAAAATCCTTTTATGACAATTTGTGAAGAAATGGGTGTAGATAAAAAGTCTGAGTTTAAAACACTTCCAAAAGAAGTGTTTCACTGGAATAAAAAATCGACATCATTGCTTGTAAATAGACTTTTTGCTGGAGATGGATGGGTTACAATACATGATAGGGGAAATAATAAAAGATTAGAGTTTGGTATTGGCTCTCCTTGTGTTGAATTTCTTTATCAAGTTAAAGAGCTTTTATTAAGGTTTAATATTACTTCTAATGTTTATCAAGTAACTGGAATGAAGAATCAGAAAAATGATTTTTGGAAACTTAGAATTACTCATTCAAAGGCTTGTAAAATTTTTATAGAAGAAATTGGGATTTTTGATAAAACTACGGAAGAACATTTAAAAATTGTAAATTCCCATAAGAACGATGTAAAGTATGATTCTGTTATTAAGACAGTTAAAGGTGCTGGAGAGTTAATGTGCTATGATATTTCTGTTGAAAAAAATGAAAACTTTTTTATTGATGGCTTATTAACTCATAATACGGGACTCTCAGTTATTACTGCTGGGTATTGCGCTTGGCGACTTATGTTTGGTAAAGATGAGAGAATTCTTATTATTGCCAATGATGGCGCTGGTGCAATCAGATTTCTTGAAACAGTTAAGCAGTTTATTGATTATTTACCAGAGTTTCTTAAGCCACCCAAACCAAAAAACGCACCTTCAATCTACAAAACTGAAAACAAGAAGATGCTTCAGTTCCACAACAATTGTCAAATTGAAGCAAAAGCCGCATCTCCTCAAGCAGGTCGTGGGGAGTCTTTGACTTTACTTGTTTTAGATGAGGTCGCTTTTATTAAGGATGCTCCAGAGATTTGGAAAGCTGCATCTACCGCTCTTTCGATGACAAAAGGCGATGCTATTTTGATTTCAACTCCATACGGTACAGGGAATTTATATCACCAAATATGGAAGGGGGCAGAGGATGGAGATAATGACTTTAATCCAGTTGAAGTTCATTGGACACAAAACCCAATTGCTGCTGAAGATTTAGAGTGGAGGATAGATGATGAGGGTGAGAAATACCCTTGGTCTCCTTGGTATGAAGACCAGTGTATTCGTTTAAATAATGACCCCGTAGCTATTGCTCAAGAGCTTGACCTTTCTTTTGAAGGATCGAAACACTTAGTGGTAAATGCTAAAATTATTAGGAAATACAGAGACCGTATTACTTTTGATAAGATTTCTCCAAAATGCTATTTCGATTGGAGAAGTTTAGAGCTTCCTTTTACTCATGATAAAACTCCGTTTTATATTTGGAAACTACCAGAACCTGATAAATCATATATTATTGGAGGTGACGTTTCTACAGGGGGGGGTCAGGATTTTTCTACCCTACAAATTATCTGTGTTGAAGACATGGAACAGGTGGGTGAATTGAAAATTAAAATTGATGCTGATGAGATTGCTGATATAACTTATGCAGCAGCAAAGGTTTATAATGATGCGTTTGTGGCTTTGGAGTGGAACTCTATGGGATCAGCCGCTTGTTTGAGATTGAACAAACAGTTGGGGTATAAGAATATGTTTTATTCCAGAAATGTTTTGGATATGCACACTCGACCAAAGGATGTAAGAAAATCCCAGAAGATTGTGGAAGGTGTAACCATCCCCGGCTTTGTGACAACATCCAAAACTCGACCTCTTCTTATGGAGTGTTTAATTCGAACCATGCGTGAACGTCAGGTAATAATCAACTCAAAACGTTTACTTAGTGAATTTGACAACTTTGTGAAAATAAAAAATAAAGAACAACACGAAAGAGGTTTTAATGATGATTTAATTTTCGCTTTTGCTATCGCTATCTACATGAGAGAAACGGAGTGGCAAAATAAAGTTAAATCACAAGCTCAAACCAAAGCAATGCTTAACAGTTGGAATTTTGCTACCAATAGCTCTCATAGAACTTCAACACCAGAGATGCAAAAACGCAGCAAGGCGGAGTTAGAAGCAACTGAAAAAAGGCTTAAAAAAAGCGGATATTCCCCAATATTTTTAGGTGGAGCTTTAAAGAATGATGAAGATAGGGGAGATAATTGGGTTTTGGATTGAATTTTCTAAAAACCCGTAATACATTGATTTACTCAAAAGACAAAAACTCAAATGGCTGATAATTTAATAACAGAACAGTTAAACAACCCATCTAACGATAATAATGGAGTTGGAATATTCAAAAGCGCACTAACAGCTCTACGATCTGGCAGAAGGACAACTGATCAATCAGGTGGAGGAATAATGCCTCCAACTTCTCAAAAAGAATTTGTTGAGCAAAAACAACAAGAATTTCTTGATTGGCAAGTTTCTAAAATTAATGAAGACTTATATACCAGAACTCTTTATTACGATACTGATAGAATTGCGGCTTTCCAAGATTTTAGAGCAATGGATATGTCGCCTGAAATTTCAGCGGCACTTGATATACTTCGGGATGAATGCCTTGCAGGAGATACAGTAATTCCTCTCCTATCAGGAGAGAAAGTAACTATTGAAGAACTTTATAATAGAAAAGATAAAGATTTTTATGTATTTGGATGTAATCCAGAATCTAAAAAATTTGAAGATTCTTTATGTGAGAGGGTAACATACAAAGGTGAACAAGATGTTTATAAAATTATGTTTGATGATAGTTCATTTGTGGAAGCCACCAGTGAACATCTTTGGTTAAATAGAGAAGATGGAGAATATACAAAAACAAGTGACTTAAGAGAGGGTCATATCATCGCTTCTATGTATCAAAGTAATTCTAACGAAGAAGATCGCATTCAAGGTAAGGTGGTTTCTGTTGAATATGTAGGCAAAAAGAAAACTTATGACCTTGTTAATTCAGGTAAGCATCACAACTTTGTAGTATTAACTTCAAATGGTACTGGAGTAGTTTCTCACAATTGTTTAACTCGTGGAGAGAACGGTAAGATTTTTCAAATCTATTCTCAAAACGGTCGTATTCAAACAGCTTTAGAAGATTTAGTGGAAAAAAGGCTTAACCTTCCTTATAACTCTCGTTTTATCATCCGTGATATGATGAAGTACGGAGATTGGTTTGCTTTTCTTGATGTTGTTAAAGGAGAGGGGATTGTTAATTTCTCAACTCTTGCTGGAGAAGAAGTTAGGAGAATTGAAGGAGGAGTCCATGAGGGTGTTCAGGGTAATATTCCTTATTACAGATGGGACACTAAAGGAATGGACTTAGAGTTTTGGCAAGTTGCTCACTTTAGATTACTTGAAGATTCAAGAAGGCTTCCTTACGGACGGTCAATTCTCGATTCTGCTCGTAAACTCTGGAAACAATTGCAACTTGCAGAAGATGCAATGCTTGTGTATCGTCTTGTAAGAGCGCCAGAAAGAAGAGTTTTTTATATTGAGGTTGGTAACCTTGAAGAGCCAGATATTGAACAGTTCATGATGAAACTTCAACATCAACTGAAGAAACAACCTTTGGTGAATCAAAATAATGGAAATGTTAATTACAAGTATGACCCTTTAAATGTTACTGAAGATTATTTTATCCCAGTTAGGGCGGATAGAATGTCGAAGATTGAGACCCTTCCGGGGGCAACCAATCTGGGCGAAATTCAGGATATTGAGTATTTAGAGAAGAAGCTTTTTGCTTCTTTAAAAGTTCCAAAAACTTATTTGAATTACACAGAAAACCTACCCGGTGGGTCTACTCTCTCGCAAGCTGACTTACGTTTTGCAAGAACTGTAAATTCAATTCAAGAAGCCTTCCTTGTAGAGTTACGAAGAGTGGCATCTATTCACCTTCACTTCCTTGGTTTTCCAGAAGAAGAGTTGGAGAATTTCCAAATAATGCTAAACAACCCTTCTTCTCAACAAGAACTTCTAAAGTTAGAGACAATGAAGGCTCGTGTTGAAGTGTTTAAAGAATACTACTCAACAGACGCTAACTCGCCTGTTTCTTATACTTGGGCAATGGAAAATCTTCTTGGTTTTTCTAAATCAGATATTAAACTCCTTCTTAAGCAGAAGAAAATTGAAAAACGTCTATTCCTTGAAATTGACGCAGCGGCTGAAACCTATAAGAAGACTGGATTATTTTCTGATATTGACGCTATTTATGAGCTTCCAAATGCTGATGAAATCATTGCTGGCGGAGGCGCTGGCGGAGATAGTGAAGGTGGAGACGACTTCGGAGGTGGCGGAGGCGGAGGACTCGGTGGAGGTTTTGGCGGAGCAGAAGAACTTGATTTAGGCGGTGAAGACCTTGGGGGTGAAGACCTTGGGGGTGAAACAGCGGATATACCTGAAGAGCCAGCAGTAGAAGATTTGGCTGAAAGATATAAGAAGCATGAAAATAATTCAGAACGTCTTATTGACGAGCTTTTAGGTCAAGATGTAGAGGAAATTATTGCTGAGACTGTAGAAGATCAAATTCAGGATCACAAAAAGGTTTACGGTGAAGCGCAGAGACTTTTAGATTCTTTGGAAAGGGAAGTTGATTTTAATCAATTTGAAACAATAATGGAAGCTCATGCTCAGGGTCGAAACCCAATTATTACTAAACATGAAATGCTTGTAAAAAAAGCCCAAGGGTTAATTGATCAAATTGATGGTGAAGTTGATGGTGAAGTTGAGGTGATATGATAACTGAAGAATACTACAATAATATTAATGACTACTATGGTGTTATCCAAATGTGGGGTGAGCTTAAAAAAGAAATTGATCAAATGGATGAATTTTTAATAAAAGCTTACGGAGGAAAGAAAAGGGGTCGTATTGCTAATTGTAAAAAAGCAAGGTCTTTACTCCTTCAATCACGTAAAGAAATGAAAGAAATTCAAAAGAGATTATTGCTACAAGAACAGGATTATAGAAGTGATACGGGTGATATTTAAAAGAGAAGTGCGAAAGCACTTCTTTTTTTTGAGGTACTTTTCCTATTTTTGTGTATCTTTGTATAAAATTTTCTCACTGCATGTACATTATATTCGATACGGAAACCACTGGGCTTCCCCAAAATTATAAAGCCCCAATCACAGACACTCAAAACTGGACACGTCTTGTTCAGTTGGCTTGGATCGAATATGACATTGATGGGAAAGAAACTTACAAGGCAAATCTAATTGTAAAACCAGAGGGTTTTGTTATCCCTCAAGATTCTATTGCAATCCACCGCATTACCAATGAGAAAGCTTTATCTGAAGGTATTAATGTGCAAGATGCTTTATCTCAATTTACAGAAGCGCTTAAAAGAAATCATTATTTAGTTGCCCACAATATTTCTTTTGATGAAAAAATTATGGGTGCTGAGTATGTTCGTTCCAGTATGGACTATTCGGAACTTTATAGAATCACTCATGTTGATACAAAAAAGGAGTGTGTAGATTTTTGTAAAATACCACGAAGAGGCGGTCGAGGTTTTAAGTGGCCCAAGCTTACTGAGTTGCACGAAAAACTCTTCAATAGAGCTTTTGAAGATGCTCACGATGCCCTTGTAGATGTTGAGGCACTTGCTCGTTGTTTCTTTAAACTTCAAGAGATTGAATATCTCGGTTATAGAGATATTCCTCAAAAAGTAGATGGGCTTGATTTCATTCCAAGAGAAAGAGCTACGTTTGATTATTATGGCGGTAAGTTATCTGATTCAGAACTTGATAAACCTGTAATTGCATTAGGAGTTCATACAGACCACTCACTCCTTCGTGGAGGCGCAACGGCAAGTGATTATATTGAGGCTGCAAAAAAACTTAAACATCCTGCCATCGGTATTACCGATTGGAACACAATGTCGGGAACATTGGATTTTTGGATGAAATGCAAAGATGCAAATGTCCACCCAATATTGGGGATGGAAATAATGATTAATGAAAACATAGGTAAATTCGGTGATGTTAAGGGTGAAGAGGGTGAGGATCACCCAATTAAATTTTTCATAAAAAACCAAGAGGGGTATGTTAATCTTAATCGTTTGTTGTATATGGCAAACACAGAAGGGTTTAGATATCCTCAGGGTCGAATTAAGACAGAGTGGGTTCTTAAACACAAAGAAGGTCTTATAGTAACTACTGGTGATCATAGAGGTTTTATAGCTGATCTTATGCGTAAAGGAAAAAGCGCTGCTGCCGAGGCTTATTTTAAACTTCTTCATCAACAGTTTGGGGAAGATTTCTATGTTGAAATAAAATTAAATGAACTTTCTGATCAAAAGATACTTAATAGTTTTCTTTTAAATTTAGCAAAAAAGTATGGAGTTCAAGTTTTTATAGATAACGATGTTCATTATGCTTTCCCAGAAGATAAAGAACTTCAAGACACTCTTATGGCTATTGGTCAAAAAGCACCTTTAGCTAACGCTCGTCTTTTTGAATGTAGACATTTGTTTTACCCTTCCAGAAGAGATTATTTAAAGTTTAATCGCCAATTCGGGTATAACTATCCTGAAGATGTATTAATGCACTTTATGGATAACACACTTGCTTTAGGTCGTAAGTGTAGGTTTGATTTTGAGGTAGGTGTAGAAAAATATCCAAGATATGAACCTTCTGAAGATATTGTGGAGTTTTTTAAATCCGAAGATACTGAAGAAATTATTTATAAACTTGCTTTTGGGAAGCTTGATAAAAAACTAAAAGAGAGAGCTAAAAGAACAAAAAAAGAGATTACAAAAGATGAGGTTCAAGAATACCATGATAGACTAAATTATGAGTTAAAGGTAATCAAAGATAAGAAGATGCTTGATTATTTTCTTGTAAACTGGGAGTTGATTAGACATTACAGATCAACAGGTCATGAAATAGGCGCTGCCAGAGGCTGTTTTATGCCTAACTCTAAAGTTATAATGTCAGATGGATTTAAAGCCCCTATAGACTCAATTAATATTGGAGATTTTGTTATGGATGCTTATGAAAATGAGAGAGAGGTGTTGGATGTTTTTGAATATGATGTAGATGAAGAAATGGTTTGCTTAGAGTTTGAGGACGGAAGAGTTATAGAATGCACCAAAGACCATGAGATTTTAACAAAAAATAGAAGTTGGGTAAAGGCGGACGAATTGACAGAGGAGGATGAAATTGTCGATATATCAAATTAGACCAGCACGAGAAACTAAAAAACTACTCTATTTAATAGTATGAAAAAACTATTAAAAGAAGAAGAGTTATTCTTTTTAAAAGAAGTAATAATTCAAAAAGGTTATTTGAATAAATTAGAATATAATGAATTGAGAGTTAAATTTAATTATGGTTATGAGTCTTGGAAAAGAGAGCTTATTAATAATTCTTTACCTTTTGTTAGTGGTCAGTTAACTCATTTGTTTGAAGTTTTTAATATAAGATATGAAAATAATGAAGTATTGTATAGTGATTTTTTAACATTACCAAAATGGAGAACAGAAGTTTTTAAAAACTCAAAAATTAAAGTGAAATATAACTGCGAGGTTTGTGGAAAAATAAAAACAAGTGTTTTAAGTAAGATGTTAAAAAGAATGTATTTTTCAGATAAAGGAATTTGTTCTTCATGTATTAACAGTAAAGTAAGGAATACGGAAGAGGAAATAAGGTTAAATAGTGAAAGGCAAATAAAAGCTCAAAATAGACCAGAAGTTAAAGAAAAAAATAGAAACTCTCAAATTAAAAGGCATAAAGACCCAGAGGTAAAAAAAAGGTATAGAGAAATAGGAAAAGAGTTATGGTCTAAAAAAGAGTATAGAGACAACCAAGTTAAAAAATCTATAGAGAGATGGAAAGATGAAGAATACGCTAAAAAAGTTCTTCAAAACTCTAAGGTAGGAGGTTTAAAAGGGGTTTATAACAAAATTAATTATGACAGCTCCTATGAACTTGCTTTTATTATGAAAATAGAAGAGTTAGGGAAAGAAAAACTTTTAAGTAGGGCAAATATTAAAATTGGATACAAAAAAAAGAGTGGGAAATGTTCTTATTATTTCCCAGACTTCTTTTATGATGGTAAATTAATAGAGGTTAAAGGGTACGCTCCTTGGGTAGATTTGGAGAATTTGAATAGAAAAAATTTAGCGGCAAAGAATTGGTGTGAAAAAAATAATTCGTACTTTCGTTTAGTTGAATTTGAAGATATTAGAAATTGGCATAAAAAATCTTTAAAATGGCATCATGAAAATAAGTAAAAAAACATATAAAAATTATAAAGGAAAAGTTTATGACTTAAAAATTGATGTCAGTGAAACTTATAATATAGAAGGTTTAGCTGTTCATAATTCAGGTGGAGGCTCTCTTCTTTCTTATGCTTTAGATATTACAAAGATTGATCCTTTAAAATACGGTCTTTACTTTGAGCGTTTTCTAAACCCTACTCGTAATTGCATGACTGATAAATGCAATATCCTTCTTAAAGACGGTTCTTATAAAAATATAACAGAACTGAATTTAGATGATGAAGTGGAAACTGAGACTGGCGAAGGCAAGCTTGTTCAGATTCATGAACGTGATTTAAAAGATGGTGAGGAAGTGTTTGAAATAGAAACGGAAGATGGGGTGAAGATTCAATTAACAGGTTGTCATATTGTTCCTGTAATAAGAGGTGGTGAAAGAATAGAAATGAGAGTAGATGAGATTAAAGAAAGTGATGAATTAATTATAAATTTAGAGAAATGATAGCAAAAGGGATTAGGAGTATTAATTTTAAAGGATTTTGTAGCGAAGGTAGGGGGGGTGAGAATCCCTAATTGGCAAAGGGTGACTGAATGGAGCAGTCAAGCGGTTGAGCTTTTGAACGGGGTAAAATATAAAAATGATCTTTTCATTTCTCCTAAATTTCTTCTTGGTAGAGCTTTGTATGAGAATAAGACGGATAAGTTTTTAGGGATTGTTAAAAATTATGATTTGGATTACCGAAAATCTAAGAGTTGCTTTAGAATGGAAACCGAAAAAGGGTTTCATTTTTTAACCAACACTTACACAAAATTTTCACACCCTGAAACTGGTGAAGAAATAAAGCAACCACTTCACCCTACAAGAAATGGTCTTAAACTCTGGAGTCGTGGTTATTTTATATCTGAGAAGGAATATAAGAGTTTATATTATACGACAAGGGAGTAAAGGAACAAGTTTGAAGACTCCCTGAACTCCAACTATAGAACTGTTGGGCTAACTTCTCCAGTACAGATAAAAGAAGTTAGAGATCATATTTCTGCTTCAATTGAAGAAAAATATGGAGTTCCTTGGTTTTTAAATAGAGGAAATCATTATTCTGCTATAACAGAATCAATGATTGAAAAATATGGTGTTGATAATTTTTTTAGAGATTATGAATGGCAAACAGAAGAAAGAGAGAGAAAAATAAGAGTTAGTGGAGATACTTGGTTTCAAATGTTTCCATCAACTTCTAAATTTGAAAAAGAAGTTGTAAAGTCGTTGACAGAAGAATTTGAACTAAATAACTGTTTCCATGTGGACTCAGAAAAATTACAAAAAGAAATAGCTTATATTGATTCGGAAGGGAGAAAAAAAAGAGTTGTTGATTTTT